>MDSZ01036674.1_pt1 | contig 56439 bp, 81 predicted proteins | sample 811201 | NCBI WGS metagenome assembly MDSZ01 (sample SAMN05326647, study PRJNA326480) | marine metagenome | isolation source: seawater | place: Indian Ocean: North | collected 2010
GAGTACGAGGATGGTGTAGCTAACTACGAACAGTATGGTACCTTTAATCCTACAGAACAACAAACGGGTAGTGGAGGAGATTTACTTAGTAGACGTCTTGCAGAAAGAGGAACTAGAGAGTTGTTCCAAGGTGCGAGCAGTGGTGCTAGAGATCTGTTCCAAAGTGCGAGTAGTGGTGCTGGAGATTTACTTAGTAGACGTCTTGCAGAAAGGGGCATGGGTCCAGGTATGAACGTTGGTGGACAAATTGGTTCTGATTTCAGCGGTTCTGCCATGCCAGCAACTGGTACAGCTGCTACTCTACCCCAACCTAACAGTGGAGTACTTCCAGGTAAGCCAATACCTGTAAGGTAAGATATAATTAGTAGCTTATGGCTACAAAAACAATAGATAAGAGAGAAGCATTTAGAGCTCTTTCTGACGATGCAACATTCGGCACTACAGCTCATGTAATAGCACTCGCCACATTTGGTGACGACATATATGAAATGGATCCATTAGAGTTGTTCATGAATCTAGAAGACCATTATAAAATGGAACTTTCGGATGAAGTTGCAGAAAAACTACAGGCTATATTACTTGCAACTACAACAGACGCTTTCTACGAAGACCCTGTAGCTTTTAGAGCTATATGTAATACCTTAATTGAAGGTGATCCTGGCTTTGACGGATTTGATAAGTTAACTGTACCAGAAATACTCTGGAGTGTTTACGAAGTTGAACTTAATCATCCGGGTATGGATTTTAGTAAGCCTATAGCTTCTATGATAGAAAAAGAGTTAGAAGAAGAGGTTGAAGACTTAGATGAGCTTGATGAGGCTATACAAGTCCCATATTACCAAAGAGCAATTAGAGAACTGAAGACTGAATTAGAGCAACAGTTGGTTTCTGTAGGTTTTAGTAACCATGGTTTACCCAGTGTTGACTCCGCATTTTAGGGACGCAATTAGTAACACTGTAGTGTTATATATTTATGGTAGTATAAAGACTATCAAAACTTAGCCTTTTTTACATACTGAATGCTTCACCACCATTCATCATCATAGAGTCTACTGATACAGGTGCCCCGCGAGACATAGATAACTTCATCCTTTCCATGAGGGATCGATCCGGAACAACAGGTTCCATCAAAAACACACGTCCCACCACATAGGCAAAATTCATAGCATGTAGTATATCATCAGGACGGGCTCCGTGCTTCCTGTACAAAAATCCTGTAGTACCTGTTCCGGACTCCTGAGGTATCCTAATAAGGTTTAACAAGTCTGAAAGGTAGTCCTCCATTATGTTCCAAGACAAACAACGTATACGCATTGTCTTGATAGCATAATAAAGAGATGTAATAGATTCAGTACGATTGAGGCTGTACATATTAAACATAGTTGGACTTTCTTTAATAACCTCTGAGTTAGGTGCAGCGTACTTAAATATAAAGTGTTGTTCTGGAGCCATTTTTTCACGAAGTAGCATATTGTATGCATACCCAACTCCGTAATCTGCTCCGAGAGATAATCCTTGTAGGTGGTTATGATTAGCCATGATGTCATCAGCTATGGCTTTGTATGTCATACCCTCATACTTTTTTGCATGTAGTATGTCGAACGTACCATCACGATTGAGTCCCATGATGACGTGACATGTGTAAGATAACTTTATCTTGTTAGACTGGTCGTAATCAGAACCACCCCAGTCACAACCAGAGAATACCGCATAATACTCTCCACGTTGCACACGCGCATGTAGCGGTTCGTAACTATCACCTAGTGTACAGATTCTGCGTAAATCGTTTTCAGTAATCTCACGCTCACCTTCCTGTGTTGGTATACCTAAATTTTCCTGAAGAAACTTGCGAGGATCTTGGTGGAGCTTCTTCCTATAAATTTCATCCCATCTAAGTTTATTGTTAACAACAGCTGGAACAATGATTTGCGGTATGTGGAAACCATAAAACCCGAGTTCAAATTTCTTTTTATCTAGGTGTTCAAATCTACCTTTTGTAACGTCTAATAAATTACCACACTTGGAGCAGCAAACACCTTTTGGTTGTATCATATCTAAAACACCCTCTTCTGGTGTTGGTATGTTATCATGATTGCATGCATCACAAGTTATAATCCAAACACCTTGGGAAGACATAGCATACTTACCCTCTAGTGCAGTATCCGTTGTCAAAGATGTACCGGCGTAGATTGTAACCGGCATATCAGAAGCTCTTTGAATTTCATCAATTTCAGGCTCAAAACTAGGGTCAAAGTTTTGATACTCATCGTAAAGTAACTCATCTGTAGACATACCCCGTGCACTAGAGACCTGTGTATCAACATTGATAAGCTGTATAGAAGAACCATTCGGATACTCTTTGTACTGTAAATTTTGTCTAAACTTTTGGGTCTTCATAGGAAACCGAAAAGCTTGTTCGAGCTCCCTAAGCCTATTTGCATAAGTTTTTACCTGATCAGCTTTTGGAGCTATATATAAACTCTTAAACTTCGGTATCATATGTGCGTTTAATCTTTGTCTAGCTGCAAACGTTGTAGACTTAGCAATCTGTCTACTTCCACGAATAACCATGAATCCACCAATTGTTATAGGTAAGAGGTGGTAAGCAAACGGAAACGATTTCAAACTCATAGGTTCCGTTTTAGGATATTGTGGAAAATAGTATGGCAGCAAAAAAGCAGGGTTGTACTTACAATGTCTAAGTAACTCTATTAGAGCCTCTTGTGCTTTAGCAGCGTATCTACTACTAGATGCTGATAAACGAGTTAGGTCTTGAAATTTATTACTTAACTCCGTAAGCTTGTTCCTAAAACTTATATCCGTGCGTGTCTTATATTCTAAATCAAAATACATATGAATGAACAAAGTAGCAGTTACTATACAACATCAGAAGATACTTATAAAGACCCAGCGAAGTTAAGTAAAGAAAAACTACCGATAAATAAGTCACCGGTTTTATATTTAAGGCGCTCTAGAACAAGATATTTTCCAGCTAACTTGTCTAATAAACGATATGCGTATATGGATTCAGGACAATCAAGTTGGTTTGTAGATACAGGTTTAAACCTAGATAACATAAATATAGATGAAAACTATAAGGTAGATTCAGGAGAATTATATCCGAACCACTCTGGTATAGGACGTGTAGGTCAGCCAGAATGGATAAAGTTTAGAGACTACAAACGAAACAACTTATATTACACTGCAAGCGAAGAGATAGTCATTGACTAATTTGCTCGCAAGTTATAATCAATTAGAGAATGTCAGAGAACAATAAAAATGGAGAGTTACAGTGTAGTGACGACTCTCATACACTTTCAGTAAAAATTGAGTTAAAAGGTAAAGGTGGTAACGTGTTAAACGAAGTAGATGCGACTGCATCAATACCAGCTTTACTGAGTGAAGAAAACATAGAAATTGCCGAGGCACGTGTGCGAGAGCAGGTAGATATCTTTGTAAACTCTTTTAAGTTACTCTTTGCAAATAAAGTAAATAGATTGCTGAAAAGCACAAAGGACGCACAAATAGTAGAGGAAGGTGTGATGTATACCGAGACTCCTAGTGAGCATCCAGAAATTCAAATTAATGAATAAGCATTTTAAATTAAATGAAAATATTATCAACTTCCGACAATCATGTCGGGTTCAGACAGTATGGTCTGTTAAGTAGAGAGAAAGATATTGAAAATTCTTTCCGTAGAGTATTAGAAAAAGGAGTATCCCTAGGAGTAGATGCAATAACTATTAGTGGAGATATTATCCACACTGTAAGACCAACTGCTAGTAGTATACAGTTTTTAAAAAAATGCCAAGATTATCTGGTAGAAAACAACACGTTATGTCTAGTAAGTATTGGGAATCATGACAAAAGTTCACCACATTGGATAAGTAATTTAAGTAACGACAATGGCTCGGGCTTCAAGGTTTTAGATGATGAAACTTACATACTAAAAAATGAGGTAGCAGTATACGGTAAAACATTTTGTAGCAAAGAGGAATTTGATCAAGGTAAGTGTATCCCAAAAACGACTGATTTCTTGCTTATGCACCAATCGTTTAATGAGTTAACAAATTTTCCTAGTGACAAAAGTTTTACCTTTGAAGACTTCAATTACGTACCGGGTTCTGTGGTTATCATAGGCGATACGCACATACATAGGCGATACACACACAACACTAGTGAAGGACATACGATAGAGATATGTTCTCCAGGATCTACTGAATTATTGAGTGAGCCTGAAGAAGATGTTAAATTTGTATACTTGTGTGAGTATAAAGACTCTGCTTGGAGTATTGAATCTGTACCTATTAATACACGACAGGTTCGGAGAATTGAAATAAAGGAAGACTCAGACATAGAAAAAGCAGTTTCTACTATAAAAGATGATACTTCTAACCCAATTGTGTACGTTAGTTTTAACACTGAGCTACAGGATGTTTTAGGTAGAATAAGGAAACAAGTTGATACAACTAAAATGGTGCTTAGACCAAAACCTATGCGTCTTGATGTTGTTGACCAAAAAATGCATGAGGTTGAAAAAGATATAACAATATCAGATTTACTCAAAGAGTTCATACCTAACAACCCAACTCAGTTCGAAACAGTGTCCCAATTATTAAATCAAGACGCCGAAGTTCATGGTGTACTTGATACATTTATAGAGAAACGTTTAAAAGAATTAACAGATTTGAATGAGTGATATGCATTTTATAGGTGATAACACACACGTGTTTGATTACCTATATGACGTAATTGACTACAAGTCAGGCATACAACAAATAATTCAACCGGAATACGTGCTTAGACTAAGCAACGTAGGTATTAAAGAGACCTGTGCAGTAACTGATGAATTAGAAGCAGTATACGGTTGGTACTTTAACGAATGTGCAGCACCTAGTAAAACTTCGTGTTACGGATTTTTTGTACTATATCCAGAGTTATTTGAAAAAGCCTTATTTGTAATTTTGTATAATTATATACGAGAAAATAAGTTAGAATATGTGGTTATAGATATGCCTAAAACTCAGTATGGTTATGTAACTTTGTCTGATATTACTGGTATATCTTTGTATGAACCTTCTCCACAAGGACGGTTATACACCAGTAATGGTAATTTAGAGTCGCAATTATCAACTCATGTTGATAACATACTTGACGACTTAGTATCGTTATTAAAGACAATAAAACGTAAATAAATATAAAAAATGAATATAGGCATAATTGGAAATGGATTTGTAGGTAACGCAATGACCTTACTAGAACCAGCTATTGGTTGTTTAGTTTGGGATATAGATCCAAAGAAAAGAGTGCCTGATGACATAAATTTTTCTACATTTATAAACATGTCTCAAATTATATTTGTAGCTGTACCTACACCCATGCGTAAAGATGGTAGTTGCAGCACACATATAGTAGAAGACGTAGTAAAAGAAGTAAAAGCAGTAGATGGTAAAAAGTTTATAGTACTGAGATCCACGGTTACACCTGGTACGTGTAAAAAGTTAGGTGTTTCTTTTATGCCCGAATTTTTGACTGAAAAAAATTGGGAACAAGATTTTAAAGAATGTACTGACTGGTACTTGGGTACAAACAACGAGGACTTATACGTCATGATTAAAGAGATGTTTGGACTAGCCTACGCTGCAAACTTAGTTAAAACAGACCAAGTAGTAAGGTGTAGTCCCGAAGAAGCTGAATTAGTAAAGTACTTTAGAAATTGTTTTCTAAGTGTTAAAGTTTCATTTTGTAACGAATTTGAAACAATTTGTAATGCCATAGACGTTGACTACAATTCGGTAGTCAAAATGGCGGCTGTTGATAAACGAATAGGTTTGGCACACACAGCAGTACCCGGTCACGATGGAAGGCGTGGCTTTGGAGGTACTTGCTTCCCTAAAGATACAAATGCTCTTACAGCATTTATGAAGTCTAAGGGCGTGTTGACACCAATCCTAGAATCTGTTTTATACAGGAATGAGCAAATTGACAGACCAGAAAAAGACTGGGAGAAAGATAAAGGAAGAGCGGTAGTTAATGAAGATAAAGAAGATAAAGCTATGTAACTTTGGTATACATAGAGATTTAGAATTTGAAACAGAGTCAAAACCAGTCATTGGTTTGTTGGGTAAGAATGGTTCAGGCAAGTCAACTATACTAGACGCAGTAAAGTATGGTTTAACAGGAGAGCTAGAAGGTAAATTAGAAGAAGCCGTAACAATTGGTAAGAAAAAAGGTTTTGTAGAACTTACTATTGATAAAAACGGTGAAGAGATAATAATTAAAAGAGAAGTAGGTAAAACTCCTAAAAGAGAATTTTCTAGAGGGGGTAAGAAGATAAAAGCTGCAAAAGAAATCGAAGCAGCGGTACAAGAGTTGTTAGCTGTAGACAAAAATGCAATGTCGAATGCATGTTTCTTAAAGCAAGGTAGTCTTAACGAACTGTTATTTGGTACCGAAACTTCAAGGGAAAAACTATTTATAAAACTGGTTAATCTTTCGTTTTGTGAAAGATATGCGTCTATAATAGATAAAAAAATACAAGGTTTGCAGGCCGGTGTAGAAGATTTACAAACTATACTGGACGAAGTAAATAGCCAGCGTATGGAGTCTATAGCCAATAAGGAACTATTGGAAAAAGATTTAGCAAGAACCATAGACTACAGCAGTGTTATAGAGTTAATTGACGAACTTACATCTGCAGAGCGGGATATCAAAGCTATAGAGACTGACGTAAAAAACATGAGTTCAGATCTTGCACAGAGTAAATCTGAACTTGGCTCAATCTATCTCGGTTACAATGTCACAACTCGTAATGAATTAGAGTCTAAACTAAAACAACTAAGAGATGAATATACAGAGTTGGTTTCAGGAAAATCAGAACTTATAGAACAAAAAAATCTAAAAGTAAGATATGATAATACGTTAAAGGAATTAACAGAAACAAAACAAGTTATAGAATCAAAAACAAACAGTATTAATAAGTTAGAACAATCAATAACAGATTTAAAAATACCAGACGTTAAAATTGAAAGTCTTACCGAAGAATTGACTAAAGTTAGTCATAACGTACAGAAAAAAGGAGAATGGCTATCTATGCAGCATGTACAATGTGAAGCGGTAAACAATATATGTGTACACTGTGGTTTAGAGTTAAAACATGCTCCTACTAAAGAAGAGCTAGAAAATATCAGAAAAGATTTTGAATCAGATATAAATATTAAATTTGATTTAGAAGCAAAATTAGAAAAAGAAGAAGAAAAATTTAGGTTATACGAAAACACAAAAACTGATTTAGTTAATACAAAAAACACTGAACTAGGTGAATTAAGGGGGTTAGAAGCACAGTTTAGCAAACTAACAAATGCGATGCAGGAAGTGTATGCAGGGGCTAGTGTTGACGACCCATCAGACGAAATATCAAATTTAAGTAATAAATTAGAAACTACACAAGCAGCTATAAAGCGTTGCGAAGCTTCGGTTAGTAAAGTTATAGCATTAGATTCAAAACTAGATACCAGCGAGTCTATTCTTTTAGGTAAAAAGAAAACAATAGACATGCAGTATACTAAAATTAAAAAAATAGAAACAGACGTAGAAGAAGAACTTAAAAACTTAGATTTAGACACGTTTATTGGTATCAATTATGAAAAAGTAAAATTAGAAGTAGTTGAAAGAAATAAAGCAAGGATAGAAGCGACCGGGCGTTTGAAAGAAGCTAATGAACAATTTCAAGCCTTGAACAAAAGATATGTAGATATACAAAGTCGTGTAGACGAAAACAAAAGCAGGCTAGCCGTTGTTGATGAATTAAAAGAGATAAAAGAAATACTATCTCGAAAAGGTTTACCTAAATCTGTCGTAAATCATAAGTTTGACAAGTTGGTAAATCTTACATCAAACAACCTAGCAATATTGAATTCTGATTTTAGTGTTTCTAAGGATCCTGATAATTTTCTTTCATTTGTATTTGAAAGGTTTGACGGTCACGAACACGTTACACTGCCTATGAATCGATTATCTGGGGGACAAAAAGTTAGATTGTGTATAGCTTTTCTATTAGCTGTACAACAAGAGTTAGTACCTGAGGTAGGGTTTCAAACATTTGACGAACCTTCCACACACCTCGATGAAGAAGGTGTAGAAAGACTTTGTTCTATGTTTAAGGGTTTACAAGACCTGCTTCGTTGTATAGACCATCAAGTGTGGATATGCGATCACAACCCATTGTTAGAAGAATCTTTTAACGCAACACTAAGACTGTAAGTGCTTTTAGAAATAAACATAGAGTTAACTACAAATTTCTTAGGTGCTGGTGCGCGAGTAAATGGCGTACGTAAATTAAAAAAGACTCCTGATAATAGGATCGCTGTAAACGAAAAAGAATGGAAAGAAGATTTAAAAAGTTCAGCTAAGAATATTGAATTAGAGTTCGACGTGAACCAAATAAACTTTGAACCAGGCTTTGAATTCCCCGAAGTAAATGTACTACGTAGGATATACAACAAAACAAATGTAGATCTATTCGAAGGTATAGCTGCTGGTAATAAGATAAGTTTGTATTGCATGCTTGATAACGCATGTAAAACAGACCTTGAAGATATAAAAAAATTATTTGGAATATTTGGGAAATTTTTTGGAATATCACAATTCGGAAAAAAATTTCACTGTGGGAGATTCCGAGTAGTATCAGTTAATAAATTAACAAAAGACGACTTATAAATGATTACTAAGATTTACTGGTTCTCCGGTAGTCTTACGGTAATGGGTTCGTTTAGTGAGTTAGAAAAATATCTTAGTTACACTAAGAAGTCACTTGATTGGAATCCTGCCAAAAGACGGAGAGAAACAAAAAGAACTGTAGAAAAATTGTACACTGTAATAAGTAATAGTCCTGAATGTAGGACTATAATGACTATGCAGGGCTTTAAGGATGAAGTCCTAAAAATATGTAGAAAGCATAATAAACAGATAGAGTTTTACGATATGCGTAAACCTTTTAAAAAGCCAATCATGTCATTGGCTGGAGGGTTTAGGTTAAATCAACAACAACTGTTTGAAACGCTAATAAATAAAAACGAATCAGGGTTATTAAAAGCACCAACACGTTATGGTAAGACAATAATGATTACCAATACACTAAAGGTGTTTCCTAGAACTAGAACTGTAATTGCAGCACCGGGTGTAGATCTACTTGGGCAGCTGGTTAAACAATTACGAGAACTATTACCAAATAGAGATATTAAAGGTATTTTTAGTGGTTCTAGAAATAACACACAGTCAGATGACATAACTGTTTGTTCTTTTGACTCACTACAAAAGTTAAACACCGATTCGGTAGAGTTGTTACTAATCGACGAACCACATGCTGCTGTTAGTGAAACTAGAGCTCCATTACTAGCAAGGTTTCAAAATGCTAGAATATATGGTTACGGCGCAACACTTGAGGGTAGGTATGACGGTGCTGATAAATTAATAACAGGTATAATCGGTCCTATACATGCTGCTAGAACTTTCTCAGAAGCTGTAGAAGAAGGTGCCATATGTCCAATTAAGGTATATTTTGTTAAAATACCATTCGAAGCTTGGACATCTACAACAAGAGATAATGCTTACAGAAACCTACTATGGAAAAATAAATACTTGTTTGAGATGGTGAGCGAGATAACGAAACACAAGATACCTAAGGATTGGCAGACACTTGTTTTTATAGACCAAAAGAAACAAGCTGATTTATTGTCACACTTTGTTGATGACAGTGAGGTCGCTATAGCTAGCAGACTCAAAGGAAAAGATAGGAAAGAATTGTTTGCCAGAATGGCGCAAGGTGACATCAAACGCTGTATTGCTACAAGTATATACGCACAAGGTGTTACATTTCCTGATCTCAGGGTCATGGTAAACACGTCTGGAGGTGGTGGATCAATTAGTAGTGTACAAAAACCAGGTAGGTTAGCTCAAGTAATTCCCGGTAAAGATAAAGGTTATCTGATAGATTTCTTGTTTGAGTGTACAAATGATCCTAGAGAGTTACCGAATGAGGTGGTAAATGAAAGTTCAGTAATGTGGTCACAAGTAATAAGTGATTGCAGAGCCCGGATGAGAACTTATAAAAAGATGGGTTATGACGTAGAAGTCGTAGACTCAATAAACCAATTAACACTAGAATAATTATGATTATGGATAAATATGATGAATCAATAAGGCCTTGGGGAAATTATGAGGTTTTACTAGACGAAGAGTATTGTAAAGTAAAACGCATATTTGTTAAGCCAGGACAACGTCTTAGTTACCAGTACCACCACAAGCGACAAGAAGCTTGGACAGTAGTAAGCGGTATTGCTGAAATTACAATAGACGATGTAACACAAAAATACGAGCCTGGGGAAACTGTACGAATACCGCTAGGTGCAAAGCATCGCATGGCAAATCCAAGCGAAGATGAGTTGATGATTTTGATTGAAGTTCAGACAGGAACATACTTCGGCGAGGATGATATAGTACGCATACAAGACGATTACTCAAGAGAATAGATATGTCAGAGATAGTAGTAGCAGTTAGTGGTTATTTCGACCCGCTCCACGTAGGGCATTTAGATTACTTAAATTTAGCAAAAAAGCTAGGAGATAAATTAGTGGTAATCGTAAACAATGACTACCAATGTGAGTTAAAAAAAGGTAAATCATTTATGTCTGAAGTAGATAGAGTAAAGATAATCGAAGCACTTACGGTAGTAGATGAAGCTTTTTTGAGCATAGATGAAGATCGTAGTGTTTGTGAGTCTCTATCTATTATCAAGCCAAACATATTCGCAAATGGCGGCGATAGAAGTCTTACAGAAATTCCGGAAACTAAAGTAATGAAAAAATACAATATTAAGATGGTGGATGGTTTGGGAGATAAGATTCGAAGTTCATCAGAATTAACAGGATTGAAGCAGGGTAGTGGAGAACATACTTAATTTAAGCTTAAGAATACGAGAATTGTTTATACAGGCAAAGAGCAAACAGCTAGGCAGAACTTACAGACCTAGTCCAAGACAGGACAAACAAGAGTTTTGGACAAAAGCGGCTGCCAAGTGTGAGCTTTTAGGAGCAAAGCCCGAAGACTTTATAAAGTGTGTATTTGAGTATAAAGTAGGTAAAGACTCCGGAGGACCTTATGTAACACAATTGTATTCCAAAGCTGTAGACGTAGCTTACGATAAGTACTGTGGGGATTTTTGCATACAAGAGCTTGAAGAAGATTCTTTCCTGGAAGAATTAAGTTCTGCAAAAGATCAACTGCTGTGTGGTATGAAATTTAGGGGCATGTCCCCTGAAGATTTTTTGATGCAAGACATATTACCTATACGACCGATAGTTAAATTGTTCCTGCAACAAAATTCAGTAAGGATCTGGAGAAAATACATAGACGAAGCAAAAGCAGAGTTGTTGAATGACCCCAGTCTCGAACCAGCCCTAGAAAGATTAAAATTCAACATTAATAAAATATATGAGTTTAACAAATACGATTAAACAAAACCCTGCTTCTGTAGAAGACTTAGTTGTAGCTTCATTCATAGCGTCAAAGAAGTTTTTTGTAGATAATTCCGAAAGGATACTGGGATACCATAAACTCGGATTTAGTAAGAGTAAGTTTACAAGTTATATCAATTCTCAGATATTTAATAGTATCTGTGAAATAAGAAGTAGAGTAAGTGAAGATGTAATAGACAAGCAGTTGTTGTTGGATAACATAAATACCCTGTTTGATTCCGGTGAATTGTTTGCTGACGAAAAAGAGACTACGCTGCGTCATATAGAACACCTGTACTGTAAGGCTACCAAGTCTACAGTAGATTTCTTGTCTGGAGACATATTTGACACCTGGTTTACAGCTGACTTCGGTGAAAGTTTATCAACATACATTAATACATCTGACGCACCTATAACTTTTGATGAAGTTTCTGGGACGTTAGAGAAGTTAAAAAACTATCAAGCCAAGAGTGAGAGTAAAGCTGTAAAAGTATACGACAGTATCTATAGAGATATGGATGTGGGTAATATAATACCCAGTGGTATACCAAAGCTAGATAAATGTATGGCTGGTGGATTTCGTTGTGGTGAGTCGACACTTATTGCTGGCGCAACTGGTGGAGGTAAAACTGTAATGGCATGTCAATTAGCTGGTCAGTTTGCTAGTCTAGGCAGAAAAACTGTATTCGTAACTACGGAGCAGCCTCCTAATGAATTAACACCGAGGTTCTTGGCTAACATGTGTAGTATAAACATGGAACTATTAGTACAAGATCAAGGAACTGATGAGAGTACAGTAATACCTAAACAACTGATGAACGATCCAAACACTATGGTTAAGGTCAAAAATTGTTTAGATGTATTACAACAAAATATGTATTATGTCGACTGGTCTGGTGGTGAAGGTAGGTCTATTGAAAAAGACTTAGATGCCGAGTTAGATCGAATCAAGAACAACGATGACTTTGAACCCGAGATCATAATCTTTGACTGGGTAGGTGGTGCATTAAAGAAAGAAGCAAATAAAGATCTTAGAATCATTTATCTGGATGCAGCAGAACATTTGCACAACATTGCAAAGAAACGTAAGTTGTGTGTAATATTCTTCGCACAGTTAAATAAGAATAAGTCATACAATAAGTTAAGATGTGATTCATCTATGCTAGCCGAATGTACGTCTATGCCTGATAAAGCTTCGAATGCTTTGTATATAAGTGCAAAACGTAGTGATGAGGGGGATAGCTCTTACAGTCTAATGCAGGTAATAAATGCAGATAAAACACGCAAAGGTCCTGGAGGCACTCTAAACATTGCTAGAGAGTTTCAGTTTCAAAGGTTTAGTCAAATCAAAGGAGGAGGAAACCTATGATAGAAAATGCAAATATAAAGCTAGCCGAAGATATCCGAAAGCATGAAACATCTAAAGATAAGTTCGGAGATTGGTTACCATTTATATTGAAAATTATATTAGTAAGAAACGGTAAATTAGATGTTACAGCATGTTTAGTATTATCTAAAATATGTTATTGGTTTACGTTAAAAAAGAATGGAAAGAAAAGATTCTTTGGTGATGAACTAAGACTAAGTATATCTGATTTATCTAAACAAACATTATTGTCTAGAGCACAAACAAGACATGCATTAGAAATACTAGAAAATAAATATAAATACATACGTAGGACGAATGTTGGAAGTGTAACTTATTTGAACTTAAATACCGAAATTCTGCGAAATGCAATAGAACTTCATGAGGTAAATTTCGCACAAGAAAATGATCTCATGTGCGAAAAACAGCACGTCCATATACATAAAGAACGTACAAAGAAGAACGTTCTCCGAAATGTTGAATCAAATTACGATACTCAATGTGAATTAATACGAACAAGGATTGAAAATGTAGAAACTACGATATTACACAAGAACAACGAACTAGAAGATTATGAATTAGATTTTAGTGAGTTTTGGAATGTTTGTAATACTGTCAGTAATATTTTTGATACTAAAATTAAACATGGTTTAAGTAAAAGAGATTTATTACACACTTATGTTTATGATCTTGCATCTCTAAAGTCACAACCTGCGTACGCTAAGTTATATTATTTAGCTAACGAGTATACAGACTTATGGCATCAGATCTTACGTAGTGGTACCGTAAGTGTAGAGTTTAGCGAGTTAGTTCGTGCATTCCTAGATGAGTGTACCGCTGTACCTGATGTGTATTCACATTTAATCGACACACTTGAGCACCCGTACAATACGCTGTTTATGAATTTACTGGACTTTGATATTACAGCTGCCAGAGAATTGTATGCAGATAAGAAAGAGAGAATAAATAAAGAGAAACTAAAACTGGCTAACACGCTTGAAGTTTATGTTTCTGAATTAAAACAATTACAAGGAGGTTAAAATGGGTTTTTTCTCATGGAACTGTTGTTCCTGCAATCAAAGTATAGTAAATTTTTATGTAGCTAAAGCTTTCAAGGAAATACAATGGATGTCTGAGATATCTGTGATAGGTCACAAAGATGATTATTTGTTTGAGCGTCAGGATGAGTACATCCTAGATGACGGTGAAACTGTACGGGTAGCGGGAATCTACTCAGGTTACGGTGGTATTGACGGTGAGGACATAGAGCTTGTCGATCTAGATATGTCAAAAATACGTATATTTCATGATCTTTGCTGGCATTCTCTTGGATCTCCATGCTATCCTGATGTGATAAAAAACTTCCCATCGAACAGTTCTGATGCTTACCAGGGTCACTTTGTGGACGAAGGTGATGTCAGGAGAGTAAAAAAACCAGCTGAGTTTTCTCTGTACTGATATGTCAGCGAATAGACTAGCAAAGCCAAGTAAATTACATCGTAGATTTTTCTATCACTATAATAAGCATCAACAACGAATGACCGTGCATTGGCGTGGTTCCTGTTTGTTAGTAGACGAAATAGTTTGTCACACAGCGGCTGAAACAAAAACATCTGACACTCAACCAAAATATGTCTTGCAAGGATGGGCTACTATGGTCAACTTGGAAAGCGATGAAACTGGAAAGATTACGGCGGTTATAGAATGAGCGACACGATCACATACGCTAATTCGGTCAGCGAGGCTGTGAGGTCTGGCATGGATCAGCGTGTACTTCGACTAGCCAACCGCTTGTCAGTAATACATGGAAACGTAAGAATAACGAAGGAGGCAAGTGGTATTCACCTCTACCTCCCTTCACCTATATGTTTGCGTGAGTATGGTAAGAGTGAGATGTATAAAATGCATCTTGCTGTAAATGTTGATAAATACCTGAAGGGTATAGATGTCTGTGCCTTGTGTATGAAGACAAATAAACCTTACTCAGTAAATGACTTGCTTACTATGCGAACTGCTGAATCCCGAGGATTTGGAGATGATGCACAGCATAGGTTGGTCATAAAGGATAACACAAATTACTTGGAGACAGATGAGAATGGTAACAAGATTCCAAAACCTCCAGGCAAAGTTATTCCCCTTACTGAGTTAGATGAAGAGCATCCCGCAATCAAGTACGTTCGGTCTAGGGATTTTGACCCGGTTAGTTTACATGAGCAGTTCAATGCATCTTATTGTATAGAAGCACGTCCAGACTATCCGGAGAAAAGATTACCTGGTGGATTTTACGTAACACCAAAAGCTAGAATAATCTTTTACATCTATGTAGACGGTGTGAGATTGGGCTGGCAGGGTAGGATACTTGATTTCGTGGATCATGACACAGGCTTAAAATATTATTTTCATCCTTCTTTTGAGAAATGGGTTCCTATGGAACGCAGGGGTGACAATGGTAAGTTTGTACCTTTACCAGAGATTGGTGAAGGGTGGAATCCTGCAAAGTATATACATGCACCGGGTACCAATACCAAACAGGCACTTATGGGTTATGATGCTGCTGTCAAACATATACAAAAAACAGGCAGAAATTACATAGGTTTAACCGAGGGTCCATTAGATTCTGCTAGGTTAGGAGTACCGTTTTGTGCGGTAATGGGAAAACATTTTAACTCAGATAAAGCTAAAATGTTGAGAAAGTTTGACAAAGTAGTGCTTGCAGTCCAGAATGACGAAGCGAGTAAAACGTTGCTTGATGAAGTTACTTCCGTAATGTCTATTTATGGTAAGAAACCTTTAAAAGTAATTTACCCGCCAGAGCAATATAATGACTTCGGCGACATGTCATCGAAGTCAGTACAGTCAACAATTACTCCTACTATCGAGGAATATCTTAATGGATAATATAAAAAAAGACTTAAAGGAACAAATGAATTGTCTGCAAATTACTGCAGATTTAGTAAGGGAGGTTATGGATCTAGCTGAAAATCATGGAGTATCGATTCAAGAGAATGAAGAGTTGTTACTCATTGTTAAGAGTGTACATTTCTACGGTGATCAGGGTAACTATCATCGTATGGTAAAAGAGGCTGCAGCATTGCATGAAGCAGTCATACAGCGGTGTCAGCTGTAAAGAGGCAACTAGCAAAAGGAGACTATCCGGAGTGGTGTAAATCCAACCCTCCAAAAAATTTAAACAAGAATAGAACAATAGACGAGGTTCTTCACTTTGCAGGAGTGGGGAATAAAGATTCGGATATTATGTTTATTGCTCCTTGTGTTCTAGATGAAGAGGCAAATGACAAGAGTAGTCCTGCAAAGCTACTAAAGGGTCCGTCGTCCAACCTGTTTCTACGTAACTTACGTAAGGTTGGGATTGATCCGGATAAAATATATTATACTACACTTTGTAAGTATACACTACCACGGGGTAGAAAGATGCGTCCTAAACTGGACGACTTACGCTGGTGTCATAACATTATAGAAAATGAGATGCGTGAAGTGTCTCCAAAACTTGTTGTCTGTCTCGGTAAACATGTATTTGATTACTTCGTAGATTTTCGTGCTACATTCAAGGATGTGCACGGTGGATTCTTTCATAGTGTTTACTATGATTGCTTGGTGTATGTTATGGACCAAATAACTACACCTTTTTACAAACCAGAATTAATACAACGTACCCTGGTTGACTTAACCACCATAAAACGTCACATGGATGATGTTTCAGGTGTAGGTGTACAAAAGGTAAAGACTGACTACTCGGTTGTTCGCACGATGGAACAATTTTTTGCAATCCGTAAGCAAATAGAAGATACGAATTGTAAAGTGCTAAGTGTAGACTGCGAGTGGGGAGGTGCTACTTATGTTGATGGTAAACTTAGGTCTATACAGTTGTGTTGGGAAGCCGGTAAAGCTTGTTACATAATGTTCCGCGACCAGGAAGGTTTGTGGGTTTGGGATCAGCCAGAGGAAATTGTCTACTCTATGGTGGGTTCTTTTCTTAATAAAGGTTATAAGTTTATCGCACATAATGCTTGTGCCGACTTTCTTTGGATGGATCATCATCTTGGTGTAGACACTTACCGTAAATGTGCTTTTGATACTATGTATGCCGAATTTCTTATAGACGAGTATTCGGACCTTAAATTAGAAAGGTTGTCATTAAAGTACACAGATCTAGGTCGCTATGATACAGATCTATTTTTAATCAAGAAGAAGTTAAATATTAAGGCTGATGAGGGCTACGAACGTATACCTGACGACATACTTATAGACTACGCATGTAAGGATGTGGATGTTGTTATGAGAGCCTATCCTGTACTTATGCAGAAGCTTTATGTTCAAAATCTGCACGAGTATTACTTCAACATTAATCTTCCGTACACTACAGATGCTTTCAAAGTAATGTCTGAAACGGGTGTTCCTGTTAATAAATCTTACCTGGATGTTATGCGTGAAGTTTTTACGAATAACGAAGTACTACTTCTCATAGAGCTTCGGATGCTTATAAAGCAAGAAGCAGTTATGATTCTTGGTAAGACTTTGTACGATGCACTAGGTGCTGAAGGTATAGAATTGTTTACAAGTCTGTGTGAGTTGGACAAGACTAGGCTAAAGTTGAACAAGAAGCTTTATGCTTTTCCTGAAAAGTTAGATTTAGATTTTGTACCTTGGGATGACCAAGTACATGATTCTAGAGAAGTTGTATATAGTCACTATGAGAACTTCTACACTAAAGAGGATCTTACTTCAGACGAGGTATCTAAGTTATTGGATGAGCTGTCCGATCTTAATGATACAGTGTATGATATGTTCAAAACTGCTATGGGTCATGATAAATATTATGACTATGTAAATGTATTTGAACATTGGTGGGAGTGTCATTACTTCAACATTAGAAGTGAAGCACATAAAAAACGTTGGTTGTTTGATGTAAAACGTTTTACTCCCGTAAAGAGTACAAAGAAAGATGGGGTACAAATGCCCTGGGAGTCTGTTCTTAAGTTAGATGAAAGCCGACATTGTGAGTTCAGTCCATCTACAGATAAAGAAACTATTACCATATTGTCTGACACATGTAGTCTTGTAGCTAGAGTTTTAGAGCTAAACTCGGTTGGTAATATTGTAAAGATGTTTCTTAAGGGACCTGATGCAAATGGTAAAGAACAAGGATTACATAAGTGGATACAGTCAGACGGTAGGCTGCACTGTAATTATAGTACCACTGAAACTGGACGTCCTAGGACTTGGAATCCAAATGTATTAAATTACCCGAAAGCAATAACTAGACCTATTGAATCTGCATTTAAAAGGTTGGGTCAGAATAAGCCTTACAGTTTGCGATCTTGCGTAGAAGCACCAGAAGGTTGGTGTTTAGTAGATGCCGACTTAGAGACTGCAGAGGTTTTAGGTTTAGCCTATATTTCAGGTGATGAGGAAATGATCAATGTTTGTTCTTCACAAGATGAGAACTTTGTAAAAGTAGATACAGAGAAGGCTATGGCTCTTGGAGTACCTTGTGTTACGTTTAAAGGTGTTCCATCTGCGAGAGTAAAAAACCTTGTTGGTCATGAGGAATGTATAATTCTTGATGATCAGGGCGAACCTATAAGACCACTTAGAGATATGCATTGGGAGATGGCTGAGACGATGCACTCAAAGGACAGAGAAGAACTGGATGCTGACATAGATAGGTTAGCTGGTAAGATTGGGATGTTCTCCATACCTTATGGAGCTTCGGCAACTTTACTAGAGCGTACTATTGAGGGTATTACTGGTTCTAAACCTCCTGAGGGTACGGGTGATTCACTTATTAATGCTTACGAGAAAAAATTCCCTGTTGCAGCAGGATTTCTTAAAATGCAGGAATACAAAGTTGAAGACCCAGGCTATTACAGGTCTATATCTGGTAGGGTTAGACACTTCCACATGCATGGTGTTGGTACGTCGGGTCTTAGTGAATATGCACGCAAATCATTGCTTGCACCTTTAACTAGGGAGGCACGTAACTACCCAATGCAAGAGATTGTTGCTGCAACAATGGCCAGAGCTGTAAACAGTTTAGTGGAAGAGTTTAGAATCAAAGGTATGAAAGCTTCACCAATGATTCTATTACATGACGCTTTGACTGTTCTATGTCCCATGGAAGAACGTTGGCAAGTAAGAGAAATCTTGCATAAATGTATGTCTAGTGGTACGACTTGGGATGTACACAATCGAACACTATGCTTCGGTATTGACGTAGACTTTTCTTTTCGTTGGGGGATGAAACCATCACCCGAAGAGAAGGAATTATTGAATAGTAAAATTAACTCTTAGTTTGAGTTATATATAGTTGACACCATCACATGATGGTGATCGTTTGTAATTTGTTACATGTCGTAACGTTAGTAAATAAATAAATTAATTAAGTTAAAAATATTAGAAAAAGGAAATTATTATTATGTTATTAGGAGGATCACAAGCAGACAGCAGTAGAACGTACACTCATGGCTTTTTTCATGAGGGAGTTAATTCAACTCAATTCAAGCCAGCGAATACGTATTTTATGAGGATACTGCCTGCATTTGACACGACAAAGATGGGTACACCAGACTTTGAAACGTCATATCTCCCGTACAGGAGTAAAGAGCTACCCGAAGATTACAAAACTAAGACTCCGGGTTTTACTCCATGGTTCTATATTGTACAAGCCTACACCTGGTATGGTAAAGGTAATCAAACATTCATTTCGCCACTTAGCACCTCACAAACAAGGACTGGAGCGGATCCTATCCGTGACATTCGTAACTACTGTGAGAAAAGTGACGATCCGCAAATCAGAGAATTGACTGTAGATAAGTCATTTAAAGAAAGAGCACCAGCACCTATGACACGCGTCTTCGGTATGGTTAACATTCTTTTGATGACTGACCCAAATAGTAAACGCACTCAGAATCAGGTTGGTATCTTTACTAATGCAGCGATTACAGATCTTAAACACAAGCTTTCTATGCGTGCAGGTCGTAACGATGAGGTTATATCTGCTGACTGGGAAGATTTTATTTACGGTGACATCACACATCCCGTAGAGGGTCTTGCTGCTACGGTTAAGGAAACTAATCCGGAAGGTGCCGAGAATATTCGGTTTGCAGGTATTCATTTTTCAGATGCTTCTGGTCGCCTAGATGGTCACCAAAAGTGGGATATATCTCAAACTGATGCACTAAAGAATCGTTACAACATTGCTGACGACTCTGAAGTTACTAGAGTTTGGACTTACGATGAGGTACTTGAGTACGTTGTTCAAGACGGTGTAATTCCTTACAATGTTATTGAAGCAGCTTGCTCTCCTTTCGCGGAAAATGGTATTCCTACACCTTCTCCAACAGTATCTGTTTCTGCAGATCATTCATTGCCTACCCAGGTAAAAGAAGCAGAGGCTGTTACACCGGAACCTGTAGTAACACCCGCACCTACACCTGAACCTGCAGCTGTTGCTGCTAGTCCAGAACCTGTAAGTGCACCAGCACCAGTAACTGCACCAACACCTGCAGCTACTGAACCAGCTTCTACAGATACTGAAAAGTCAGATCCTTTGACAGCTGAAGAGCGTACCCGGTATGACGCTCTTGCAGAAATGTTTAAGAATGACCCACAATCTGTACCAGCTACAGACCTGCCTGAGTATTTCGATCTCTGTGCAAAAATTGGCGTATATCCAAGTAAGTAATTTCTCTGGGGTATAAACATGGTAGGCGTCGTATCAGGGTTGCGGCGCCTACCACTATTTTAAAACTCTGAAACTAATTATAAATATGCCTAGAAAGAAAAAAGTAGAGGATACTCCAGCCTCTTTTGATTTACTGGAAGATAAAGGTTTCTCTAATCAAGTTAAAGAGACTATGTTGGCTATGGCTGCAAAAAGAAAGTCTGCCACAACTGTATCAAGTATGTCCGAGTTAAAACGTAACTACATAGAGTTGGATAGCATTTACATGCAAGCAACACTCGGTATGTGTGGGTTCCCAACGGGTACTCTTTTGGAATTGTTAGGTCAGGATGGTGTAGGTAAATCTTCCTTTATATTCACCGTAGCTGGTCAGGCTATGGCCAAAGGATCACCCTTTTTCTATGTCGAGACCGAAGGCAAACCCATGGATGAAGCTCGTGTTAAACGTTGTCTATCACCTGATCCTACTATGGCTGACAAGTTGTTTGATAGGATTACCATGCAGACTTGTGACGATATCCCATCTATGGTTGCAGCTCTTGAGGACTTTGTAGACGTTTGTCGTAATCAGATTGGGGTACCCAAAAGTACTCCTTTAGTGTGTGCAGTAGACTCATTCTCAAAGCTTATGTCTCCTACCGAGGCAATGGGTCGTTCCTTTTACGAGGGCGAATCAACATCTAAAAAGAATGAGTTTGGTGCGGCTAAGGTAAACTTTGGTCACTCTAAGTTTGCTCATCAGTGGTGTCGTATACTACCTAGTTGGTTGAATCAAAACAACGTATTCTTAATGGTGATTAGTCATCAAAACCAACAAGTCAGCACCGGCTTCGGTGGTGGTAGTTTTATGTCACCTGAGGTTGCAGCCTCTTATAACAGGACAAAAATTGGCGGAAACGCTTTTAACCAAAATGCTGCAGTACAGTTAATACTTACCAGAAAAGGTGTTGCAAAACAGGGAACTGAAAAGGTAGGTACAATCATAAAGTGTACAGTAGCAAAGAATTCTTATGGTCCCGAAGGTGGTGTGTTTGAGTTTGAGGTTGTTAGTAGGCCTTATCTAGACACAGAAACTTACAAACAACCATCATTGTACATGGCGAATACAACATGCAGTTGGTTAGCTGCCAACCGCTATTTCGGTATATCTGAAACCCGTAAACGTTATAGTTGTGCTGACCTAGAGATGGTGGGTGCCAAAGCTGATGAGTTTTACGATGCGTTTAACGAAAGTCATTTGCGTGACGATTTGTGTACACAGCTAAGTGTAACTGGCTACCAGGTACAAGACACATCTGAGAAACAATTAGAAAAGTTAGAAAGGGAAGAAGAGAATGACGAAGTTGACGAAGCATCAGTTGTGTCAGATGCTTAAGAATGTTAAGAGTGAATTAGGTGTCCCAAATTCAAAACAAACAGAAGAAGAAATACTAGATATTGTTTTCGATGCCCTAGAATTAGCTCCCGGACCGTTCCGTAGAGAGTTTCTTTTAAGGGAAAACTTCACAGTTTATATGGATCGTTATCCGGTGTATGCGTCTATGCAGCAGGGTTTTAAATCCCCTTTAGTAACACGTATGCATAACAATGATCTAGACTGTGTGGTTATTGTATCTGATTCTGTAATAAAGGGTAAATCTAGTTTATTCGCAGGCTTCTGTACTGATGATAGGCAATCTATTATGTCTTTGTTAGACGGATTATTGTTCGGACTAGATGTGCTTATTCGTGAATACAAAGTGTCACCTGATGGTGGAGATTCTGTTTTTGCAGCAATTTTTCCACTGGAGAGTATCTTGCGGTTTTGAGTAGTATGTTACTTAATCCCGCTTTAAGTTACAAATTGTATTATTTGAAAAGGATTAGGTATGCTACATACATGGACCTCTTTCCTATTTGGTTGTTGGACGAGACTTCTTATCAAGAGACAGTAGGTCCTATACCTTCTCAGGAGTTTGACACATGTGAGTGTGCATTAGAACTTGCTTCCAAATTTATGGAACATGTTATGGTTAATAAAGAAGTAGTATGCAATGACTTGATTGCTTGTATAAGCTCTAATAAGCGGTTGTCTACTAGTATATTCTTTTGCGTTACACATACTAAAAATCCTTCGTATTCAAAAGAGAATTTTCAACAATACGATTTGAAAGACAATAACCTAAAACTAAGTATTATTCCGAACGGTTGGTTATGCAGGAGTATATTGCGGCCAATCTTACCATATAATGAATTATTCTGTTGAGGATTTGGTAGTACCAGATCCTTTTACCGATAAGGGTATACTTTTTGTATATCCGTCTGTAATGCCCTATCAGAGTTGTCACCCAAGACATCCTGATACATTAAATATAGCTGTAAAATATGGTCATTATAAAAATGACGAACAACTTGAGTCAGGTGTAGTTAATCTCAATGCGACTAAACTTGATACTAAAAGCTGGGATAATTTTATAGAAGTAATAAACTTGTGTGTAAATAACACAGGACCTAGTACTAGCATAGTTAGTATTCACAATATAGGATTGTTACAAAGAGCTACCTGGTGGTGGTCTAGGCGTATGACTATGCCTGATCCACTTTGGAATAACTCTCGTGTAAATATTGATATAGTAAATTTGTATAACGGACCAGCAATCTTAACTGCTGAAGAACGTTTCTCGTTTAACATTAACATGGCTTGTATGTCTTTAGGCAAAGAGATAACGGATATGCCCGGAGATATTGAGCAACAATACAAAAACTTCATATGGTTATGGAACAAGTTGAGAGTATGACTAGATCTACAAGTACTTGCCCTGATAGTTTAAAAAAGGGTTTTGAGAACCTATCTACCGTTTTGGGTGAGATGGGTTACGATTCTTTAAAAAAAGGTCAGGACGAAGCTGTAATGAACTTGATGTTAAAGCGTGATACATTGTGTATTATGCCCACAGGTTTCGGCAAGACTGCAATTTATGTAGTACCTGCTAGAGCTGTTGGTATGAGTACTTTGATATTTAGTCCGCTTGTATCTCTTATGAAAGATCAAGTTGAAAGTCTTTGGGCAAAGGGTTTTTCTGCAGGACAAGTTTCTTCAGGTCAATCTGTTGCCGAGAATAATAAAGTTCTTGAAGATTGGGAACTTGGTGAGTTGCAGTTTTTGCTTATAGCACCAGAGCGTCTACAGAGTGAAAAATTCATGGAATCTATGCAAAATAGAAAGCCTGATTTTGTTGTGGTTGACGAAGCTCACTGTGTTAGTCAATGGGCTCACAGTTTTAGGCCAGACTACATTAGGATAGGTGATTTTATTCAAGATCTTCAACCGGATGTAGTACTTGCTTTAACTGCTACACTTACGGAAGAGATGGAAGATGATGTTCGTAACACTTTGGGTGTTACCGGGGCTTCTAAAATTGTATATTATCCTAAACGTAATAACTTAGTGTTCGAAAACTATGCTTATGACCTCAATACACTTCGAACAGTTATAAACGATATCGATGGTAGTGTGATAGTATATGCGTCTACACGTAAAACTACTCACGCCCTGTATGATAGTTTAAAGGGTTCTGTTGAGGGTGAATGTCTGGTTTACAACGGCGGATTAACTCCTGACGAACGAACAACTAACCAGAATATGTTTATGTCTGGTGATGTTCGTGTAATGTTTGCAACCAATGCATTCGGTATGGGTATAGATAAAGGAGACATACGTGGTGTGATACATGTAGATTTGGCAGGTAGTGTGGAACAATATGCCCAGGAGGTGGGACGTGCTGGTCGAGATGGTAAAACTTCTCGCTGCATTTATATGGAAAATGCAAAGTCCGTAAATACTCAGCTTTGGTTTCTAGACACTACATATCCTGACAATAGTATTATAACTAGTTTGTATCTTAGATTAAAACATCTGGCTGATTCGAAAGGTGTTGTGAGAGCTACAAATGTAGATCTGGCCAGACAACTCGGTATAGACTCTGCTTTTATAGCTTCTGCTAAAGGCATACTTATATCTAATAATATTATTGAATCAAAAAAATGTACTGAAAAAATAGCTAAAATAAAATTAATTGGAAGTTCTGAAGATTTAAAAGAAGATAAAATTATTGCTGCGATCGTTAAATATGGATTCCCCGTTAGTGGGCATATTGAGTTTGATATGGATTTTGTAGCTGAACAATGTAATTGTGCGCTATCTACCGTAAAGACTAAGTTGTCTAAATATGATAAAGCAGGTGAACTAATATACATAGCTCCATTTAGAGGAAATCTTGTAACTTTGTTAAATGATATATCGCAGCTTGATTTTAAGGCCTGTGATAAAAAACGAAGTCTAGCCAAAACAAAAATGCTTGATCTTGTTCGGTTCTTAAAGTTGAGTTCTGAAGAGAAACATTCGTTTCTTGTAGACTATTTTAAATGAAGTACACACAAGATCATCCCACATTTAAGGAGCATGTTAAAAAACTTGTAAAAATGACTATTGATTACAGGGGACTTACACCGTACTATTTTCGGACTGAAGAATTTTCTGACGAAGACAGTGTTTTAAATTCCGAGTGGGTTACTTGTGGTCATTGTTCTCAGCGCATTAGTGTAAAGGAGGAGTGTAGGTGGTTGAATACTGGTTATGTTTCTTTTTTAGAAAATGTTCGTTATTCTAAATGTTGTGGTTCACAGATAGAGGATAGTTTGTGTGCTATGGTTTGTGTTTGTTGTCAAAGGCCGGCTGCATACATAACACCTCATACTAATCCTACAGGTTTCGAGTTTAAGCCGGGTAGACCTTATCACATAGATTCGTGTAGTGAATGTTGTGGTAAAGAAGGATTAGAATCCATAATCATAGAGCAAGTTGTACATAATAACTTAAACAGATCAAAAAAATTAGATCATAGAATCGTAAAATGACATTAGATCAAATATTAATAATAATTGTAGCCTTTTACTTAGGCGTGTTTCTATGCGAGTATGCAAATTTAAAGTTTAAAATTATTGCGTACCCGTTTGTGTTGGTATTTAACCAACTTAAAAAATTAATTAACTCAAAGGAGGATAAAAATGCCAACGAAGAAGAAAACAAAAACTAAAAAATATAAAGTAGTAGATATATCCAGAATTGCCGGTTTAGGTTTTTCAGAAAATGCTAAAGAGTTCTGGTTAGAAGGAGTGACAAGCTCGGGTGACTCAGATAACTACCCATGTAGTATAGAGGTTTACCGAGCTCTTGAATCTGACAAAGTTGCTAGTAATTATCGTGTAAATTTTAAATTACACATAGACGCGGACACAGAGCTTGTGGAACGTATAACAGCTTCACCTAAGACCGAGTACCAAGCTTATCAAGTTGAGTATGCTGACTCAATTGAGCTTCCTAAAAAAGAAGTTTTTTCAGCTCCGTAAATAGCTCTACAGTACGTGTTATATATATGTGAATCACACAGTCTGTGATTCAAACAATTAACTATAATATAAAATAATATGCAAAAAAGAGACTACTATATGGTTAGTAGTGTTCCCATGTGGAATGACAAACCACTACTACCGAATACAGACTATGAAATCTATGACCGTGACTTCATGCGAGGTTTCTACATTATGTGGCACTTCATTGGTTTTCGTATAGATTACAAAGATGGAAAGATGACGGACATAAAACTTAAACTAGATAGCAATGAGTATCAAAGTTTGGGTGTCTTTCATCAATCTTCTGATAAAAACTACAGCTTGCGAATAGCTATAAAGAAAGATCTTGAATTGCTGTCAGCTAGTAATCGTTTGTTAGATAAACACTCCTGTGTAGTAAAAACTAAAGTATCTACTCGAGGTGTGGGCGTAACAGGTTACAACGAGGGATGGTTTAACTCTAGGAGACATCATGGCCTAAGAGTTAAAGACATCACTCCAATTCTGTACTGCAAATCTATGCGTTATGGATCACCCGGTCAAAGTGGTGACGATCCACCAGAGTGGCTAAAGCATTATCCTTGGTCAGGCACTTGTCACAATAGTATAACAGAAGACCATATCTGGTCTAGTGGTTCTGGGGCAGTAGACGTTCCATACTTTCTTGCTTACACCTATCGGGATTACTTACACAACCGTAATCGTGTTGAACGTGAGCTGGAAACAACCGTTCCGGATAAGCTAGACAAGACTTCAGCCAAACACTTCACTTGGCGTTGTCAATACAACCTAGGTGTTAAAGATATACCTAAAGAGGCTAAAACTTTGAATGGTAAATACTTAAAAAGTTTTAAGCATTTGGAAAGTTTTGTACGCCATAAGGCTAGTTGGCTTGAGGTTAAAAAGAATAGGTTATATGACATTGACTACAGTACCCTAAAGAGTTTAGGTGTAAACGTACAAAATGTTATACCTTAATACATGTCCAAATTTTACAGTACTCTTCCTTGATTGGAAGAGTGCTGTAATGGACATGTTTTTTTTTAAATTTTACATATTATGAACGAACCGATACCAATTGAAAAAAATCCAACAGTAACTTTGTGCATATCAACTTGCGAAGGTGCAGCACACGTTGTTCAGGTTGGTGGTCACAGCCTTGCTAAGATAGTAAATGAGCTAGCTAGTATGGAAGACATTCCTTTACAGAGGTCTCCTTCTCAAATAGATGTTGTTGGGCAGGATATTTATGTAACTAGGGACAGGCATTTTTTTGATAGCATAAAAGGATGTTTTACACATTTGAGTTGGAAATCAATACTCGAGTTACCTAGTTTTAAATCTGCAGAAGATGTGGTATACTCCTTTGTGGTTTCTTACTAAAATATAGTTGACTAGCTTAGTTTTTTTATTAATAATATTCCTAGTTTTAATTTTTAAATCCAATCCATCTATTCAAATGACCGACCAAATTAATTTATCTGAAGAAGAAATCGTAAGCAGAGTAAAGGCTGCCAACGCAAAAGGTTTCATGAACCAAATGATCTCAGGTTCTGGAGCAACTGCTGAGCAAGCCCATGCTCTTTACAAAAAAAGTGATGAGAAGGCTGCAAGTCTTATCAAAAAAGCTGAGCTTATTAGAGAATCTATTCTTGCTGAAGTTGCACAAAAGAAAGAAGCATCTGAGTCAACTTCTTCAGAAGGTCTTGCCGAGAATCTCAAATCGGCTTTGTCTTAATTTTCTAGAACCATACCGCCCGACCTCATAGGCAACTTAGGTTGTCTATAAAATAAAAACCCTTCCTTACCTTTCGGGAAGGGTTTTTTCTTGTCCTAATAACTTTTAAATTATATCATTTATATATCATTATGAATAAAGAAGTCATAAAAAAGAAATTTTCGAATATTCTCGAAAGTAAAAGAAATATGTTAGGTTTGTCTAAAAAAGACATGTGTGACTACCTTGATGTTCCCTATCTACAATTACAACGATGGGTAACAGAACAGACCTTACCAAGAACTCAGACTTTAAAAGCTTGTTGTGATAAGCTGAACATTGATTACTTAACTTTAATAAGCGGTGGGTTACAGACTTACTCTCTTGATTCTATAACCGTAGATAACACTATAGCACACTATAAAGTTTCGACATTATTGACAGCTAAAAAAAAGGCTTTTCTAGTATGCAGTTCTGTATTATACCAAGATCTTGTAGACTTCCACAAACAAGATGTTTCAATGTTTACAGGCTCTTTTACTAATGAATTCAAAGACGTAGTTCTTTTTCCTGTGGTTACGACAATAACTTCAAAAGCTTTTGGCAGGCTAGTAGTAGTACCCTGTAAAGATGGTATATGTTTCCATCATACGGAACCAAATGCTCCACAAAAAACAAATGAATTTTTAAACCTGGAAATGTTGTCTTCTAACTCTATATCTAGGATTGTTGAACTATTAAAATTAAAATCGAATGGCTAGAACAGTTGATACAGGTACTCCCCCAGCTAATGTTGCTGCAAGGGACAAGTTAAAAGAATTAATCATGTCCGGAGAAGATCACGCCGAGGACTCGGAACGTTTTGTAGAAACTTCTCCAAATGTTATAGTTGAAAAATCACAATCAGTAAAGGGACCTGTAGAAGTACCCACACCTACTATAAGTAAAAAAGTTACTTTATTACATGAGACTCACAAACTAACCTTTCCTGTAGTTGACGTAGCGATTGCCGATCATCAAATAGCGATTCGTTTACCAATGAACGGTTTTCGATATGAACCTATAGCTTTAAATACTGAGTTTACAGTTGAATATTTAAATAAAAAATACCCGGTAGTTTATTTGGGTGGTATCTTTGAATTTTCTGACAGTTGGGGAATTGCTTTCATAAAAATTAAGGAAGATGATGGAAAAAAACAGTAGAGTGGAAGTAGGTAAAACCCCTGCTGAGGATGGTGGTGGTGAGCCTTGTAAGAAAATTGTAAAAGGCAACCCTGTACTAGGTGCTGGTGATAATTGTTTTGATAAAGTTGCCAATTTAGTCTATAAACATACTCAGCATGAGTTTGAACCTAAGAGAGAAGATCGAGAATCTAGACCCAAAGATTCGTGACGCTTTAGTGGGGGCTGGCGCTGGCGGTATAGCTGGTAGTCTTCTAGGCGGTGTTTCTGGTGCACTCATCCCAGCCCGTTACGATGTTACTAACCCTAATTTTGAAATTAAGGGTATTAAAGGTAAGCAGAAAAAAGAATATAAGAGAGATCCTATAGGTCAAGCTATACGTAGTGGTATTATAGGTTCTATGATAGGTGGTACTAGACCTTTTGTTGAAGCTCCTATAAGAGATTGGCTAACAGGTGGTTATCAAGATAGTCTTGATTTCTATAGAAATAAATTAAATGAATTAAAATCTAAATATGAGCGATGACATAAAATTTCATTTTACTAGTGATGTGGCGTCTAAATTTGATGACCCATTTTTACTACCTTCGAATGAATATATACCAGATAATTTAGAATCTGCTCTAGATTTTTGTTTATTTCTTTTTTATCTAAATCCTCAGTATAGACGGGCTTCAATGCGTGTTACACGTCACTTCATAACAGATCTAGAGTTTCCAGGAGATGGTTCTGCTGAAGAAAAAGACAATATGGATGAGTACCTAACACACACTCTTCGGTTACATCAAGCCATGGCTGAGATGGGCGACGAGTGGGCTTGTTATGGTAATGCATTCTATCGTATTCACTATCCTTTTGACCGTGTCTTGGTAGATGATAGAAATTCGGCTGAATACTCACTTAATATGTTTCCTGAGACTAGTGTTAGTTTTGATTTAAAATCACTTAAGTATGAGGTACCAGATCCAAATAATCCTAAGTCAAAAATAAAGTTACCGTTTAGGGATATACCAGTTAAGGATAAAGGACGTGTAAGATTACGTAAGTTACATCCAAAAGATATATCTATTCGCCATAATCCGATATCTGGGTCTAACAGTTATATTTATAAATTCCCCAAAGAGTTGATATCAGACTGTAAGAAGAAAGATCGGATGTATGTAGTTAATGAAGTTCCATTGGATATGTTAAGAGCTATATCTGAGGATAAAGACTTTTTGTTCTACGAAGATGAAGTGTTTCATTTTAAAGCCCCTACAATATCCGGTATAAGTAACAAAGGTTGGGGATTACCTGAAACTATAGCTAACTATCGCTCGTTGCATATATTACAGGTATATCGAAAGATTGACGAGGCTATCGGTTTAGACTACATGGTTCCTTTCAGGATATTTACTCCGGAGATGGGTAATAATGAGAGTGGTGTAGTACGTAACCTTGTTCTTAGTCAGTGGCGTACACAAGTTGAAAACGTCATAAAGAATCGTCGTAAGGATAAGTTTGCTATGCATGCTTTCCCATTTCCTTTAAAATATGAGGAGTTTGGTGCACAGGGTAAAAACTTAGCACCCAAGGATTTAATAGAGTATCAAACAAATAGTATGTTGGATGCTATGGGATATCCTTCGGAGTTATTTAAAGGCTCTTTGGCTGTACAACAGGTACCTACTGCTGTTCGTTTGTTTGAGAACAGCTTCATGTTCATCCATTTGGGTTTTAATGATTTTGCACAGTGGGTGTCTAAAAAGATATCCAAGTACATGGGTGAGCCATATATACATGTTAAACTAGAGCGTCCTAGCCTTGCTGATAACATGGATCGTCAAAATGTTATCATGCAGCTTTCTAGTGCTGGTGAAATTTCACGTAAGAAAGCATACTCATGGCTTGGTATTACTGATGCTGTTGATGAGCGTAAAGAACGTCTTGAAGAAGATTCTGAGATACAAAAGGTCCAGATGGAGAAAGATGAAGAGCTTAGGCGCGAAATGGAACAAGGTACTGTTACTAAACAACTTGATGCACAAGCTGAAGCACAGGCTCAACAGCAGGGAGGTGGTTCCCCTCCAGGTGGAACTATGCCTTCTGGTGGACAGCAGGGAGGAGCTACTCCTATGGACGTACAAGGTCAGGCACAAGAGTTAGCGCAACAGTGGGCTGGATTGCCTGAGGGTGAACGTAGAAAATCTATGCAGCAAGTAAAAGCTACAGACCAAACACTTTACTCTTTAGCTAAACAGTTTTTAGAAGATATGCGTGGTCAGGCAAAGTCGCAGGGCGTACAGAGTATGTATCAACAAGCCTCGGGACAGTGATCAATTATGTCCGAAGAACCTCATAACGAGGAGTCTAAAAACCCTCCTACACCTTATACAAGAACCTACACTTATAAACGTAGGTATATGGGTGGTTCCAAAAAACCTTCAATAGATATAGATATGAATAAAGATAGAGATATAGAAGAAACAGAAGATAAAGCCATAGAGAATCCGGATGATTTTTCTGAAAAGCCCAGGACAGTTGTTTCTGTACATCCAGATGATATAGCTCCTGAATTGGGATATTCGCAAGAAGAACTACCTATAAAAGAATCTTCGGAGACTAAATCAGAAAATACAAACCTTAGTACATCAGTTGCTTCTGACAGTAAACCTGAGCCCACAATAAAGGAAAGTCCTGAAGAACAACAAAAGATTTTTAAGGAAAAACAGTTTAAAAAATCTGAGCCTGTAATAGATGAACCTCCTAAATCTAAGGCATCTGCTGCAGAAAAAGAGCTAGATAAATTGAAAGGCATGCTTCAAAAGAAAGCTTCTGAGAAAAAATTAAATAAAAATTTTACATTTTTTACAGGACTTATTGGTTTTTGTGCTTTCATAGTTGCCGGTTGTGCTGCTTTTTTTAGTGTACGCGGTATTGCTCTACTCTTTTCAGGGGCAATGATAGGTGTGCTAGTTATGGCTAGTTCTTTGGAGATTGCTAAATTAGTTACAGCTAGTTTTTTATACAGATATTGGAGACAACTTAAATTATCTCTAAAAGTCTATTTAACTACGGCAGTTGTTATATTAATAGGTATTACATCTCTAGGTATATTCGGCTATTTGAGTGATGCGTTTGAGACTACAAAAAACCGTGTACAAAATTACGAGTTACAAATCGAAAAACTTGAAGGTGATATAGATATAGCGGAATCTAAGGTTCAAAACATAACTACGGCAAAGACTGTAGTAGATGAACGATCGGATGAAGCTGTTGATGATTATAAGCAAATTTATGACGATTTTGTAGAGCGTAAAGATAGAGATAGAGTTCAAATACGAAATAGGATATCTGAGCTTGATAGTGAAAGAGCTGCAATAGAAGCTCAGGGTGGAGGTCTTTTTAGTAATAAGAAGAAAAAACTAGAGGAACTTGAAGCTAGGCAGTTAGATGAAAGAGCACAGTTAAACCAAAGCTTACAAAAGATAGATCAAGAAATTGATGCTGAATATAAACTTTTTATCGAAAAAGTTAACACCTATAAATCGAGCCTCGTCGGTGACACGGAGAACGATGATAAACAAAAACTTGATAATTTATCCACTGAGATTAACACCAAACGTGATAAAATATTAGAACTTAAGGAGCTTATAAGTGGTACAGACATTGGCAGCTTTAAGTTTATAGCACGTGCTTTTAATATGGATTTAGAGGATGTTGTTAAATACTTTATCCTGTTTTTGGTTGTAGTTTTTGATCCATTGGCCGTTACTTTAGTTTTAGCGTACAACATAGCTTTACTTAATAAACAAGATCAATGATCACTTTCAGAGACCTGTTACAAGATAGTAGCATTTGGTCTGATACTTTCCTCTTATTACAGTTAAAGTATGAAGAGAGTGCTGAGCAGATGTCCGACGTACCTAGTATCGATGAAGTTGCTGCAAAGTTTACTAAATTGATTATGAAGTTACTAGCATATCCTTACTGTTTAAATGATTACAATATTCAGTTATCACTGATACCAGTAGATAAATTTAACAAATTTGAATATGTGGACGTATCTTTATACGACCCAATCAAAAAGATAAATGACGATCTTTCTTCGATCCCTTGGCGTGAAGTCGTTGACTTAGATTTAAATTTAGGTGACGAGTTAAATACATACAGTGATGAGGAATTACTCGCAGAACTATTGTGGGAGCTTACGACGTGGGGTTTTGACACTGAAGTATCACGTACTTCAAAAGACTTGTACAGCACGTTCCTGTCTGGTTTTTTAAAAGGAGACTTAGATAGAAATTAATAATTGCTAGATACCTACAATTTCTCTATAGTTTATATCTATGAATCACACAGATAAAGCTAAAGATATTGTAGGGAAACTACTTGGCAAAAAAGCAGATATAACAAAAGAGGTACCAGCGATGGGTTCGGGCAAAGATTTGTTTGGTAATGAGATAACACCTGAGCCTGCCTCTGAAGTAAGTGACAAAGATCTATTCGGGCAAACTAAAGAAGTTGATGCGGCTGACAGAGAAGCAGCTGATCTACCTCCTGAGGTTAAAAATTCTGATGAAAATTCTGATACTTCAGATACAGAAAAGCTAGATCAAGGTTACTCTACAAGTAGTGATAAAACTGACGATGTTTATACTGGTAGTGGGGACGGTCCTAAACTGTAACTATGTCTTTAAGCAAACTTGCTAACACCGCTTTCCCGGGTGACTTGTCTTCTGATAAGACAAATCAACTGGGTGTGTGGTTAGGCAATAATGCACCCAAGCTTTTGTCTCCTTTTGCACGTGCTACTCGACCCATACATTTTCAATATGGCCACGGTGCAGATGATAAATTTACATCTCCTTGGTATGTAAATAGTCCTTTGGTTGGGGGTTTGGCAGGTGCTGGTTTGGGTAGTTTGATTGGGATGTTCACAGGAAATACTGGCAAGGGTGCTTTATATGGGGGATTGCTAGGCGGTTTAGGTTTAACAGGTTTGGCAGCTATGAAGAATAATCCAGACTGGGCATCTAGTATAGGTTTGGTGCCGAGGCGTGGCGCTAAAGCTTTGTTGTCTTCTCCTAATACAGTCATTTCAGACGAGCAAGATCTTATGGATAAATATGGTATGCAAAAAGTGGCTTACGGTTTAAGTCATGGTGACCCTGTTACAGCCAAGATTTATAGGGACACAGCCCTAACTTTACGCCAAAAAAATGAACTAGCCACACAGGTTGGTTATCTTAATGCCCAACAAAAGAGAAGACTTAATCAGTTAGTTGCAGGAGCATTCGGTGGTGGTGTAGGTATGTTGGTCGCTAAATACTTGTTGGGTCTTGGTAAGTTTGGAACTATACTTACGGCTATAGTTTCTGGTGTTAGTGCAGCCACGGCGTTTGGTGGTCGACCAGCAAAATCTCCCTATGATAATATGGGTAGACCCTACTATATGTAAATTTTATTGCATGTTATTAAAATATATAAATAATATTAGTTATGAGCTTAGAAAAAACAGCAGGTAAAGATTTAGGTACTTTCATGGCATCTGTTGCATTGGAAATACCTGCAAATAAATCTGCACAATATCTTGGATCAAGTGAGGTATTTGAAGATAATTTTCGTAAAAAAGCACATAAGGAGCTGATGAGTTCTGTGTATAAACTTTTTGAAGTTTTTGGGGAGTCTAACACCAAATGTGCTAGACATATTTTATCACTATCACATGTAGACAGAGATTCTAGTCCTCATGTCAAACGTGCTAGTGATATGGTATTCGATACATTGGCACCAATGTGTAAAGCGGCTGGCACCTCTGGAATTTTTGCCACACTAGCTGATATTGGTTTACCGTTGGTTGGTGGTGCTACAGCTTTAACCGGTGCAGGTCTTGGTGCAGGTGTTTGGAGTGCAAACAGAGCCACGGAGGAAGAGGATGCAGAGCTTGAAGCAAAGCGAAAAAAAATTCAGTACTACCGTAACTTGGTGAACGAGTTAAAACAAAAGTCTAAAATGGAATACAGCCTATGAGTACACTAGAGGATACGATCGTTGCAAATTTAGACATGAATGCTAAAAGTGTTAACTTAGATGGTGTATCTGAATGGGGTGGACCTTCCATACAAGGACAAATGTCAAATGAACAATCCTGGGATATAAAGAAAGCTTGTGTCAGGGTTTTTGATTTGCAACACAAAGAAGATGTAGAGTGTTATGAATCAATCCTCTCGGAGAGTATGGCTACAGATCCTGTAAAAGTTATTACTGATCAGGAAAAAAGGTTTTCTGAGAAAACAAATAATTGGTTAGTTTATATTACATATGTAGAGATTGTTTATAAAAAACTAACAGGTAATAAAAAGGGATAATTATGCCGGATTTAAATTTACAAAATATTGCAAAATTTACTGGTGGGGGAGCTTTGACAGGTGCGGGTATTGCTGCTTTGCTAACATATATCCGCGATACTAAAAAGAATGTTGATGCTACAAAGAAGGACACTTCTTTAGATGATGATGTTTTATATATCAAAGGTAAGAAGAAACAAGCTAACCAGTCTGGTATAGAGAACTTTGATACTACCGAAATCGACAACATGGTTCCTGATAGTGGTTTGCAAAAAACTTTAAGTTTATTGGGAGCATTGGGTGGTGGCATAGCAGGCTATAAAGGTATTACAAGTTTGTACGGTGCTATAAAAAAGAAGCAACTTCAGGATGAATTGGATTCTGCTCAGGTTGCGTATATGTCTCAACTTACAGATAGGCGTGATAAGGAACGTAGAAAATATGCTAGTACAAGTTCTTACGTTAGTGCGGCTACAATGACTGGATTACTAACTTTAGCATTAGCTAGCGGTGTTATTTCATACAAGACATTGGATAAATATTTTCCAAAGCGAAAACAGTTAAATGCCCCCGGAGGTAAACAGTTGTCAATGATGCCTCAGAAGATAAAAGTTTTAGGTAGGAGAAATAAAGTTGTAGGTGAGGTAGATACAGATGACAAACCAGATGACGCTGATAAAATAGAAGGTTTGATCCGTACTACTGTTGCTGATCAACAAACTAGCAAACAGGCAGGGTTTGATGATTTATTGGCAGCAGTTGCTTCTGGACGTGCAGAAGAGATAAAAGAAAATTTACAGTACGGTATAGATCACGCATTTGATATGGTTAAAGGAGCTTCGAAGACAGAAGTAAGTGATCGTAAGTTGAACTTAGCAATAGGTATAGTTGCTAGGGATCCTATGTTGAAGGAAGCTTTTGCTCCTCTGTTTGCAGCAGAATTTGCTCACATGTCTCCGGGAATATATGATGCCGTAGCAAAAATGTCAGATCAAGAACGTGATGCCTTTGAAAAGATAGCAGGAGGTTTTGCTGCTGAGTATAGGCAAAAGTTTTTTCCTGAAGAAGAGCCTTTGTTTGAAAAGGGTGCTTCAGCATTGATGGACGGTTTTAATATTCTTTCAAATTTAGAAGGTACTATTGATGAGGGTACTAGCTTCATGTCTTCGGGGGAAGACTCAGAAGATTCAGAGGAAGAGACAGATGAAGAGACAGATCAAGAAACCGACACCGATATGGTAGATGGTTTTTTTGATAAAGGGATGGATAGACCTAAGCAATAACACATTACTGCGTGTTATATATATTTGAGATCCAAGTTATTTGTAACTTGATCTCTCACGTAAATAGTTTTATGTATCACTTATTGTGAAATTCAATAAGTATAATGTGTCTCCAAAAGCTGACCGTACATTTGACGGTATAACTTTTGATTCGAAGTTTGAGATGAAAGCTTACCAGGTACTGGTAAGTAATCTAGGAAAGCAGTATTTTGAACTAAGTCCAACATATGAGTTACAGCCCAAGTTTAGGGATGGTGATGGTAAAGCTATTCGGTCTATAACCTATGTTGGTGATTTCTTGATAAAGTACAAAGGTAAAGAATATGTTGTAGACACCAAAGGTATGGAAACACCTGTATTTAAAATGAAGGAAAAAATGTTTAAATACACGTACAAAAAGAAAATATACAAAATTAAAAGTCAGAAAAAAATGTTGGCGTTTATACAGGATCTAAAAGATGAAAAAGAAATTTAATCTAAATATTGATGTAGAAGTCGAAGCAGAAGCTGAGTCAGAGTATGATATGGTAAGGCGTAATTTAGAGCTATTACCAAACATGGTAGAGGATTTAAACCTAGCAGTCGATGGTTCGGAAGCTGTTATGGTTTCCATTAAATCTATAGTAAAAGAAAAAAGCGGTAGGCGAGGTAGGCCACCTAAAAGTAAATAATAATTTTCAACACAAGCCTCGTTTTTACGGGGCTTTTTTATTTTATAACATGAATACAGACAACATAATTAACTCGATCAATGACGTCTTTGAGTCGGGTAGTAGGAAGGAACATTTATTACAGTTCCTAAATAAGGTAAAGGTTGGCTTGGATGAAGCTCCTGCTTCTTCTAGTCATCAATATCATCATGCATATCGTGGTGGATTGGCAGCACACATACTTGAGGTTTATGGCGTACTCAAGGCTCTGGGTGATGGCTTAGTAGAACATAGTCTATGCTACACTAATTCTGATAATAAACTTACAGAAGAGTTCACAATGGGTGAGGATTCGTACTCTATGTTACATTGCCTCACAAATGACTCCTATCTGATGGTATCCATACTACATGATATACATAAGGTGTGTGATAGTCAGGATCAAGTACAGTACGAACCAAACATATTAAAATCAGGCTCTCAGTCTGATAAAGTTCCGTACAAGTTAAATAAAGAGTGTTACTCGTATAACTGTTTATCACCAGAAGATCACGAACAACATGAGCCACTTAGGTCTTTAGCCTGGTTGTTCCAGAATAAAAAGGTGGAGATAAAAAACGGGGGTGTAAGATCGCTAGCATTAATTGCAGCAAAGCACCCAGCACTAATAGACGAACTAACTCCTTACGAGATGGATGCGATAGAATTCCATGGCGGTGCTTATGAAACATCTAAGTTTACATTGGCAGGTAAGGAAAACCCATTAATGTTACTCATGCATTGTGCTGACATGCTGAGCTCGAGATTCGGAAAAACAAGAAAAATATAATGCAACAATCATTCTCAAACTATAGTTTTCATAAACAAAACGTATTACTTAGTGTAGTAAAACTCTTGACTGACAGACATACATCCATGGTTAGTGCAGAGAGTCGTCATAATCAATTTGTCTTCGTCGATGCCCATGGTGGTCTCGGCTTATGGCGTAACAGTAAAGGTCAGAGCTGTCTTGGTTCTCCGGTTATTATCTACAGACAACTAGAGCGTGATAACATTGACTACAAGGGTTTTGTTTTCGAGAAGAACGAAAATCGACACAAGAAACTTGTAGACCATCTTCGTTTTAGTCAATCTCCCGTAGAGTGTTTTAACATGGATAATTCAAATGCTCCTTCTATTATTGCAGATGCGTTTGACGGTAATGCTTGTCACGCTAGGGTTCGCACTCTTGTAGAAGCTTCAGACAATCCATTTTCGGATACTGAAGTTCAAGTAAACACGGCAGAAATTGGTGGGTTGATCTATTACGACAATGATGGTCATGGTCATGCCTCTGAGATAGAAGCTCTAACTAGAGATAATCGTTTGGACATACTTATACATGCTATGGTTCCAAAACGTGAAATGTATCGTGTTTGTAACCAACGTAGGCTTGCAGCAGAGGAGGATGTTGATTCTATATTATTTTCTGTAGATAAGTGCCTACCACAGCATGTCGATAAATTCCATAGACCTTACTGGTACATAGGTAACCCCGGTGCAGGTAAATACAACACAAACCAGTTTATGTTTATGTTTGGTACACACACACCTCTTGAAACATCTCAACTTTATGCTGAAACTATTCATAATTGTGCTGATGCTGACGGGTGTGCTTCACAGATTAACTTATCTGATGAACTAACCCCTATGTATTCACAGCAGGGTATAATCAGACAATATCGTGCGCACTACTCTAGCGTAGATATGGAAATGTTGAACCCAAATACTCTTGCTTGGCATGAGGATTTTGACCACTCAACAAGTTTACGAAACACCATACCATTTCAATTACAGCATGGTATGGTTTATAACGAAGAAATTAGTGCCCTCCATATTGCGGAGGGTAGTTTTAGAAGGGAGTCTGCAGATGTCGAATTCATGTTCTGAGGAGGAAATAAAAATTAACGATATAGAAATACAAGCTTATAGAAATAAAATGAATCAACAATTAGATGAACAGCGTAAATATTTTGATGATGCTTACGCAGCTAAAGTAAATACACCTACACCAATACACTTGGTTCGTAAGGCGAATAAACAAAAGTTAGATTCTTTAAGGGACGGTAGCAGCACTACAATAACTTTTGATTCTGCTGATATAAGAGTTACACGTACGCTAAAAGGTCAGATTGGATTTTTCGAAGAAGATATAATAGCCTACATGCAGATTGACGAATCTAATTTTCCGAAGCATGAGAGGGATGAGTTTCGAGAAGACTGGGATGGTTATATGTCAGATGTTGACGAACGCTTACTGGTCTTGGAACCGGCTGTTTATTACTACGCAACCCGGAGTAAAACGGAGAACTCTAAAAAATTCATTAAATGGGTTTTTACGGAAGTCCTACCGTGTGTACGTATGTCAGGAATGTATGTAGAGGGTAAAGTTGAAGGTAAAACATTTAGCCAATTACTACGTGATATAGATATGTCTCAAAAGCTATTACATGATCGTGTAGAACGTAATGAGAAACAAAGATCAGATGAGATGGCTGAGTTTACTAAACGAAACAATGTAGACCTTGTAGCAACTCATATTGCACATACGCTGTCTGAGCGTCAAACGGAATATATGGCTTTTTACACGAATCAGGTTACTAAATTAGACAGCTTAGAAAGAACTGTAAAAGCTTCCCAAGACGACGTAAAAGCAATTGCCAGGGTATTGCAAGAAGCTTTGATGCCTGATAACCGTCGTGTTTTAGTTGAGACAGAAGCTATAGAAACAGTAGTAGTTCACAAACCTACTGAAGATCAGGTAAAACTCTATAATGTGTTACATTACCAGGCAAGTACATGTGTCGAAAAACGTATAGTTACCAGCGTGTTTCGGTCTAAGTTTGAATCTTTCAATGGTCCTTTGCTTGATAAAGATAAGGAAAAGTCACTGCTTGACTGGGTGGCTAAAAGTGGTCCGGAAAAGTTAGAATCTTTCTTAAAATCTTGCGCAGAGTTTGTTGAGTTGTATGGTATGAAGGCTCTTACCCTTGATAGTGCGAAACAAATCGATAAAGATTATACACCCGGTGAATACGGAAGATTAAAGTATACCGAGATAAAATCTATATTAGAGAAGACATGAAATTAATTGAAAGATCGGTATTAAGTTATGAGGACGATAGATCAGATAAGGTATATATTCTAGAAATATTCAGACACAGTACTGTAGAAAATACACCTGTAGCTAAAACGGGAACAAACTGTTCTTTAATAGCTACTTGGGGACGTAGGACATCTCCTAGGTTAAGTTCGCAGGTAAAACTGGAAAATATACTGTATGAGAGATGTTTTCATGAGTACTTAAAAATTGTGCGTACAAAAAAATCTGCCGGGTATATTACTGTTAAAGAAAGTGAGTTACATCACTTAGATATACCTGGCTATACACGGAAAGACATGGCTAGTGCTAAATCCACTATCGTGTCTGCTAACAGTGCTTCGTATGAAGTACCTAAAACAATAAATAAAGCATCAGATATAAGATTAATATTATGAGTATATATTGCGGCATATTAGATAAAGATGGTATGGATTCACTTGCTTTAAAATCCGGTGAGGCTTTTAAGCAATTCTTTCAAAGAGCAAACAAAAACAATGGTTGCTATTTTGAGGTGAATCTTAGTCCATCACAAGTTGACATATTCAGAGAGTTAAATGAAAATAAAAATTCAGGGTTTGATCCCAAAAACTCTTCGGACATGGCAACAAAAGCACTTCTTCAATTTGGAGGTGAAGATATAACCATTCCTGCAGATCATGTAGATTTGTGGAAAGAAATTACAGGAAGGATAGACAGTGGAAGCAGAGACAAAACAAAAAGCTAGCACCGAGCAAGTATACTCGAGTGATCTACCGCCGGACGTTGAGGTAAGTAAACAATCGTTAATAGCTTGGATGCAAAAAGTTGATGAGGGTATGAAAATTACTCACACACATCTTGCGGACAATAATCGAATTTTGGAAAGGTTATTGATCGAGCATATCAATATGCAAGAACAGATTAACCAACTACAAAATAAACAATAAACTTTGTGAGTTTTACTGGGTCCGATCCCCAGTTCTCACACCTTAAATTTATGAGAATTACGATAGAATTAGATAATATAAAACACACCGTAGAGACGGAATCACAAGATACTTCCATGTCTGAAATAGCTAACATGATGCGTGGTTTACTTGTTAGTGTAGGATTTCACCCAAGAACAGTGGACCGCTATGTTGAAAGTGATTGTACTTGGTTTCCGGAAGATGATGAAAGCGAGGAAGATAATGTTCAATAGAGGTAAAAATTTTGAGTTAGACGTAAGGTAACAATTTATCATATCAAAAGCCCTTTTTGTAGCAGTACGTGCTCTTGACAAAGAAGAGTTCCCACCCCACTCAGATATAGCTTGTATGGAGAAGCTTTTAGAAACTAAGTTTCCTTCTTCTGTAGTTATGGAGGAGGTTAAAAGTAATATGTCTAAACTTTTGGTAAAAACAGGTTGGGATCAGGAAGAATATGTGGAACCATAGAATAATACGTACAGTAAAAGACGGTACAACTAGCCTCGGTTTGTATGAGGTTATGTACAATGACGACGGGTCAATATTAGCACACAGCGAAGATGCTATAGATCTGTCTGGTTATGAGAGTGCCGAGGATTTAAAGGAAAGTCTATTCCTCATGGTTTCGGATGTTGAACAACATGTTTCTGGAGAGAAAGAAATACTAGATGCTGATAAGATAAAGTTTGTTAACAATTTCGATGATGATGAATTTATTGAAATGGATATAAATGATTTACTGGAGGATTAATTATGGACAAGATAGGATTTACTTGTGGTGCTATGGACCTTTTACATGCAGGTCACATACTAATGTTGGCTGAGTGTAAAAGTCATTGTGATTACTTAATAGTGGGTTTACAGACAAATCCACAAATAGATAGACCTGAAAAGAATAAACCGGTACAAAGTCTTATAGAGCGATATATACAGCTTAAAGGTTGTTCTTATGTGGACGAAATTATACCTTATCAAACAGAAGAGGAGCTTGTTGAAATACTACGTGGTGTACCAATGGACGTACGCTTTGTAGGTTCGGACTGGAAAGGTAAACCTTTCACAGGACATGATCTACCAGGTATGTTAGATAAAGTTATTTATAATGTGCGTAAGCATGATTACAGTAGTAGTTCTCTCAGGAAACGCATAGTAAAAGAATCATAGCTATGGATATTAATGTTAAGGAAGTAATACAGGCACAACAGGCTTACATAGCCAAACAACCAACGTATGGTAACTTTTACTCAGCAGTAACTGAGCCAAATACACCTGAGAGTGATCAGGAATTATTTGTGTGGCATACGGTAGGTTATACAGAAACTATGCCGGATGGTAGAATAACTAGAAAACAAATTGAGCTATTAGCAACCGACCCATTGGAAGCTATAAATCAAGCTCATGAATACTTAAATAACCAATGAAATGGATTAGTGATAAAGATACTTGTTACGGGTGGCAGCCTGAAAAACTATATATAGAACAAAGAGTGTATTACCATCTGGATGAAGAGGGTAATAGAATATATGACGTAGAGCAGATGCGAGAAGAATTTGAACAAAGCATGAAGGAACTGCCTAACGTAGCTGAGTCAATAGATGATGATGAGTGATAATACAATAGTAATAGACGATAAGACTACAAAGATGATCAAAGTTTTAGCACAGTGTGCTGAAGAGACTTTTGATAAAGCTGAAGTAGTAGAGGCTAAAGAACTGGTATATCTTGCAGCAGCCAGATATATGATGTCATTAATAGAAGGAGAAAAAGAAGATGTACGGAATTAAATGGGATGAAGAGAATGAAGTGCTTGAGCTGGAGCTTAAACACTCAAAACATGGATACCCAATAGAGTTTGATCGTATTAGTGAGCCTATGCATTTACTTTGCTGGGTACATCACTTGCTCGAAAAAGACTGGTTTGATGATATGGACGCACGGGTGTTTATAGACTTCGTGTGCAAGAAACGTGACTGGAACCTATTCTGCATATAAGGAGATAAAATTATGGATAATTTAAGCCAAGAGTTCTTCAGAGATCTTGATCCTGAGGAAGAGGAGGAAATGAAAAAATGGGCTCGTGAGAACTATACACGTATGAGTCCTATTAAAGGTATATGGCACCCTGCTGTACAGCAAGAGTGTGCTAAGATGAACGCAGAGGTTAAAATGGAACTCAAAGGTCTTATTGATGATTTCATCAATCAGCCCGGTAAAAACTAATGCAGACATTTTTACCTTATGCAGACTTTGCACAGTCAATGTCTGTTTTAGATAATGTAAGGCTGGGTAATCAAGTATACAGGGAGGGGAACACACTTCTTAACGGTGGTTGGAAAAACCACCCAGCATTTAAAATGTGGGTAGGTTTTGAGCGTAGCCTAGCCCACTATTGTTTACGGGGCGCTCAGGAGATGTGTAATCGTCACGGTACAAAGCATTCTTGGAGTGAGGAAGTTTGTATTCGTTGGATTACGTATTTCCAGGACAAGATTAGTGAACTACCTGAGACGGGAAATCCTGATTGGTTGGGTCGTGAAGATATACATGCATCACACCGAAGTAATCTACTACGAAAAGATGCTACGTACTACAGCCAGTTCGGCTGGACTGAACCACACGATATGGACTATGTTTGGCCGGTATGAAGAATTTAGTAGTATTTCTTACACATAATTGTAAAAAATTATTTGTTAAAACTGTAAACTCTTTGGATGTAAAACAATGTGATGTTCTAATACTCATAGACGATTCACAATATAAATCTGATCTAGACGACTTCTCTGACATAAACAGTTGTGTCATGTTGGAAACAGTTTCTAAAAATCAAAGAATGTCGTATGATATACTTGGTGGTCACACTATGTATATTAATTACTTCCGTAAGAACATGTATTTGTTGTCTAAATATGATTACATTTATGTTTTTGAAAATGATGTTTATTACCATGGTAAGTTGCAATCATTCATAAATGCACACAGTGATGTTAGTTATCATGCTGATTTACTAGTACCTGAGTTTGGTCTGAGAGATAAAAACTGGATGTGGTTTAACCGAAGGTTTGTGTTTAAGCCTTCTACTGTACCAAAAAACATTGGTTGTAAAGCATACGCTTTGCGTTTTTCCACAGAATTCTTACGTTGGTTTTTAAATCAATTAGGTGACCAGTTTAATGGTTATGTCGAAGCAATATTGCCACGAGTATGTGCAGACTATCATTGGAAGCTTAATCGCTTTATCGATACGCATATTGGTGTCACTGCTATATCTACAGATAATAAATTAATAAAAGCAGTTACAAAGGATCTGCTCAATAATACTAACCATGTGTTAGAGAATAAATTATATCACCCTATAAAACTATGAAAATTGATAATTGGTTAGAAACCACAGAAACAATAAGACTTAGTAAAGCCTTAGAGCTTTTAAATGACTTATTTGAGCAAACAGATCAGGACTGTCCTCAGGAGTATAGGACTAGACATCTTGTAGAAACTTTGGAAGAAGTTGAAAGTTTTCTGGTGGATTTGAGACAAAGGACGCCGATCTAATGTTTGTTGAAATTGATCTTACGGACGTAGCTCCTTTAAATAGTACACATAACATTGATTCAAACCATTTACCTGAGGCGCATTGGATAGTAAATCTTTCTAATGTTTCACACATAGAACGCACCCGGGTTTGGCAAAAGGAAGATAATTATGGTAAGCGGGTGGTATCGTATGAAAAGCCATCACAATCTATGGAGATCACTGTTACTGTGTTGTGGGGTATACAAATACATGGAACGAGTGGTAAGGTATTAAAGACATATTATTCTGACGATAAAGAAAAGATCGACTACTTAGTAGTAAAACTGTTAGAAGCTATATCTTTATATCATTGCACCAGTACAATCAACTTTGATGACTATGAAAGCTTTTGCTCTACTAATGAACATATTAATGCTGGGGTTGGTGACACTTTCTAGCAGTTGTCATACTGTAAAGAAAGAATCACCACAGCAAGTTGTAAAAAAGCCAAAGCGTGGGCCAAATGATCCTCCACCATTTTGGCCACCCCACGAACATGTTATAGAATACCAAGGCCCGGCAACCACACTTGAAGATTTAATATTTCTACAAGAGTGGAAGAACCGTGGTTTAGATCTAGATAAAGAGTTAACAAACAATGAACAAAATAATTAAATTTATATTAAACGTAATAAATGTGTTAAATTTTAGATGGAATTGCTTTGTAGGTTACATACACGATGTTTCGGCAAGACTTGGTGTAGGGCATTGGACTGTATGGTTTTATGATACTTTTACATGGCATTTGTCTAATGATTTGCGGCTTATAAATGGTATGCCTTATAATGAATACCTTGTACGCTGTGAGTTAGACACAGCAAATCATCAAGCTAGGTACTATGCTAACCTAGCATACGATATAACTGTAGACTATATATTTTCTCAGTTGAGTGAAGATGAACAATCTGAATTAATTGAGAACTCAGAAAAAATACACGAATCTAATATAAACAAAGAAAGGGAAACTATAAATGAACGAGGATGACGAGGGGGAGGAAATTCAAATACCAAACGTACTTGAGATAAAAACAAAATTGTCTTTTGCGGAAAGAGATGTAACAGAGGTCATGACAATTAGTACTGCAGAGGGTGCATTTGGTAATGATGAACCGGTTGCAAAACTTAAAATAATTGACGGTGATGGTGATGTAGTTGCGGAAGCCACAATGCCTTTAATGGATTGGACTATGCGACTAGTAACTATGCTCAAATCAACTTATTCGGAATCAAAGGGTAAAAAACTTGATCTTGAATCAGAGTTTGATTTTGAGACCGAGCTTGGTGTTAAATCAGATAATATACATTATATATACAAACGATGAACGATATAGAAAAATTACTTAAGACTTACGAACCTCTACCTAATGTATTTGCAGATTCGATAGGCTCAAAACTGGTTGGTGAGGGTAAATTAGGTACAGCTACTAGGTACACGAATGGTTTTATGCCATATGGTTTTTATGATGTAAGGCTAGTGTCCGATAACTACAGAGTTGTACAAAATTTAGACAGTTTCTTGAAACGTTACAGAATGGCGGCAAAAAATAAAATACTCCTGCAGATATACAAAGCTGATGAGTATGAGATTAAAGAAAACACACTTGGTGTTGAGAGTGCTTCTGAATTTAAATTTGTAGCTCACAAAATGTCTTCTGAAAAAGAAGCCCATGACAAGGGTGAAATGCTACGCAATATTGAGTAGCAGTGCGTTATATATATTTGTAGGTACGGTTTTATTCATTTTACTGTATTTACTTTCGGGTTCATATCAAAGGTGTCTCTAACCGGGTTTTTTATGCTTATCAGAACTCGTTAATTTATCACACCTATCCAGGCGTGTTAGAGCGAACCTGGAACTCTTTTAATATAATAAATAATATAAACTATGAAAAAAGATTACGAAATTCCTTACCCTGATGACATAGAACCTGAGCTATTGTTCATGGTTTTATACAATAACTCTAAACAACAAGGTATGGGCTTGTTAAATAGAAATGGTAGAATACCCATAACAATCGACCAAGCAAAAGAATTACTTCAGTCCGTAAAACCATTCAAAGGTGAAAGATACTTTGATTATGTAAACGGTCGAGTAATGAAAATATCCATAGGAGGTAAAGTAATAAATACCTGGGGATATGACCGTGACAACGGTGAAAATGCGGTCCGTGATGTGATTACAGAGATCCGGGCCAAAAAGGCGAATTTTTTCGAATTAGCTGACAAAGTTCTTGATGAAAGAGCTACGAAAGCTGAACATAGGGAGTACAGCAAATTGTTAGAGGAGCATCCAGAGTTCCAAACAATTGTAAACTCCCTTTCGGAATATCTCAGTGAACTCTGAGAAAACGGTGTGGTGTGGAACACACTATAATTGAAACAAACAAACTAGGGTGTGGAAATTGAACGCAACCACTAACATTTGAATCTAGATCTAGTGCGATTCCTTTTCCCCATCCACCAACTCGGCAGGGCACTGCTCCCGCTTATACAGCAGTGCCCTGCCTCTTCATTTTATATACACTTTTAGGTAAACAAACTAATGCACCCACGACGAGACACAGCCCGGGTGTGGAAGAGCTGAATCAACGCAGGTTTATGTTTACTCCCTGTGATTCAAGTTCTTTGTGTGAAGGCCACTTAAATGTATTAAGAGCTTGTCGTGTCATGCTGTAATGGCTAGGTATACGATCTGTTAACTGCATTTTAGTTTACGTACTTTCACCGGTGCTATGGGATAGTTTCCATGGTTAAGCACGTAAAATAGCTGACGTGCAAGTGTCGGAAACACTATAGTTTTGGTTAGGTTTTGAGATAGTAGGATCGATTGTAATGGCGACTTCCTTGATGGACCCCCCTAACCACCTAAATACTTTTAACTCCAGAGTCATAATATAAACAAAGAAAGGAAAATATAGATGAGAGAATTACTACTGGAATCCTGCACATCGGGAAAAGATATACTCGGCCTAATGCATGAGAAGGGTGTGAGAGTTGAAGATCTCGTTGAAAATCTTGATTCGTATGAATTGACGTTAGATGACAATGATCAGATAGTTAGTAAAAAAATGGCGTTTTTAGCGTTTAATGCTTTTATTGATGCTCCTAATTTTCACCAGTTTTTCTACAGTTGGCACACTTATTATTGTGCTGATAACGGCAAGGACAAACAACGAGTACTTTTTGGAAAGGGTATTAGACCTAATAAATTTGTACAAAAGTTACGACGCCATATAAAAGACAAAAGATCTAAAAACCTTGCACTTAAGGATCATATGGAAGGTGAGTACTTACATCTAAACCAAGATAGTGCTTGCTTCTACATTTTTGGTGTCTTTTATGATTTCCTCGATACTACTGTAAGATGGTTTATAAAATCTCACATAGACCGTGTAGCTAGCGATATGTTTGTAGAGATGGAAGTGATGGAAGCTCTTGCCAAAAAAACCACGGATATAGAATTACCTAAAACAATAGGCGAAATAATTCCACCGGCTAATCTTTTGTCCATCCGTGTTGAGGGTCATACAAACACTTCCTATGCCAGGTTTATGCGTACCAACTATTACGAACTTCTAGGCATCGCAATTGATCCAGATCGTTATGATAAAAGCCCCACCCTCGCTGCTATGGCTAAAAAGCATACTGAGGAGTTCGAAACCTACATGGCAACAGGTCTGGGACTTGTATTGCACGTGAGCGGTGTTTTCGAAGAAACTTCTCCGCTATTACATTACCTTTATTCACTAGCAGATGGAGTCAAGTTTTCTGGAACTAAGCTGGCTGTTATATCTGAGCAAAACCCCATAACAGTGATCATGAATATAACTGATGCTTCGGGGTTTCATAATAACGGTGACAGTACTTTGAATTCTTATTTTCGAGACGTTCTCAAAATACTGAACTATGCACATGTTACCCGGGTAGCTCCGTCTTTTGAAAAAGAGCCAAGCCCTGGTAGTAATGGTAGTTCGAGTTCTAGCTCTGGTAAGCCTAGTAAACCTTATGTAAAACCAACATTCAAAGTGGTACATTTACCACATGTTGTTATGCCTAGGGATAATACCAAGAAATCAGAACCCACAGGAAAGAAGCACATCTTTCGGGGTAGACGAGAAACTGTACGTAATTATACTCATGACAGGTATATTAACATGAAAGGAAAAAGTCAGGTTATTAGGGCGATAGCAGATCCTTTATGTGAAAAGCCTACAGAAATTATATATTCTGTAAGGACACCAAAAGGTTATGCAAAGGACAGTAAACCAGTAACTGGTAAGGAGAGCTAAAAATGAAAAATAATTTCTCTGGACCTTGCGAAAGGCTTATACAAGAACTGTCTGAGCTTCCAAAAAGACGCATATGGTATTATAAGGAAACGTCCAGCAAGCCCGGTGAGAATTCTCTTGTTGTAGAGGAAGGCTATGACAGGTGGACCGGTGAGCATTATTATGTAGAGTTATGCTATGACAAAAAAGAACACGAGAAGTCGGTTAATGACTTAGACAAAGTAATAGATAATTACCATAAGCGACAAGCGGAGTGGGCAGACTATTCCAGTCACTGATAGCAACGCAATTTAAACTCGTGGCGAGTTAAATGACAACATATATGTTCTTCCTTTCGGACTTGTTGTCATTGTTTCATGATAGAGAGGTGTGGGGTATACACGTTCGTTGTTGTGGTTGATGTATATTCCCACACCTCTCGTTTTTAAAAAATCACTAGGCTTTATGCTTAGTGGTTTTTTTTAGCTATGCAATAAATCTAGGTTTTGTGTTATACGTATTTGAGGGACACACATAGCTATAGCAAAATCTTACATGGATTGTCCCTCATCCATATAAGATAGGAAGGAACAATATGAAAAAATTAATATTAACTCTAACACTTCTGTTGTCCGTGGGACTCAATGCGGCAGATAAAATCACTCTGAACTCCGGGAGGGTATTCGAAGCAACTGTAGTAAAATACAGTTCAGAGAGACTCTTTTTGAAGAAAAAGGAAAAAGTCTTCATAGCCCCGTGGGTTATGGTAGACAAGAAAACAAAAGAGAGGATCGAGAAAAAATACCCCAAAAAGTATTTCACACCTCTCGGTGCAGGTGATTGAGTGAATAAGTTTCACATAAAAACCACTAGGCTTTATGCTTAGTGGTTTTTTTTAGCTATTGGTATCTTATTGACAAAAATACATCCAGTTTGTTATAATTCATTATTCTAAAATAAATGTTTAAATATAAAAAATAAGGTTCTAATATGGCATACCCAGATGATCACGTTCTTCTATCCGATATGTTCGGATACTCTTGTACCTATAATTCAGGTACTGGTGAATTAACTATTAAGGTTGCTGAACTACCACAAGTAACTGACATAGTAAACATCTCACCTACTGGTATAGCTTTGGCACTTATAAAAGCTATGAGTCAAAACCAGGACACAGGTGAGAATACTCGTAAGATTGTAGTACAAACACCTACTAGACTATTAGCTAGTAGAGGTGGTGTACCTTCACTACGAGAAAGATTTTCAGTAGACTTTTGGGATAACTTCTCCGAAGGTCATGATCCAGACGACATTTAAACATTTTGTACTTCAACAAAAACATTAGTACAAAATACTAGTTTCTGTAAGTTGTCAATTGATAGTAGTTTATGAAAAGTGATATGCAAATGATATATCATATTTTTGTAAAAAGTGATATAAAATGATAAATAATGATATATCATATTGTATCAAATAGTACCAAAAAATGCACTTAACAGGATATAAACATATAGAAATTATTAATAAAGCATGCTAAATGATATACAAGTGTTACACATTATGATATACATTTGATATGCTTAAATTAGGAGACACTTACTATGCCAATGTTCGGAAATTTACCAATACCAAATGAAATAGACCTACATGTTACTGGAGGTCCTTCTGATGAAGTTGTAACTTTGACTGGGGGTCTTAGTAGTGGTAGTGAGCAAGTATCTTACAGTGGTTCTGGTGCAGCTGGTTCTTTTAACATTCGTGACTATGGTATGCATGGTTCTTATGACTGGGGTTTAACTCTAGATAATAATCGTGTAGGTACGGGTAACCAAGGTTGGGATAGTTCTAATCCTGCAGACATACTAGGTACTTACAATTATGATGAGTTCAATGCTAATACTGGTCTTAGTTTTGAAGCTAAACTTGGAGATAATGGTTACGATCCAACCGATACGAATGGAGCAGTTAGTCACACAAAATCTACTCATAATGGACACGAAGTTTATTATGGTGATGAATTTGATCCTACTCGTATAATGGGTACCTGGATAAATGATCAGTTAGACGGTACTGGATCACTAGCTACTTACAGTTTTCTTATAAATTTAGGTTATGCACCTCACCGCTTCGACCCAATTAGTGATGGACCGGGTAATCCACACTACAGTGAGCATTTTAAAACAAATTGTTCATTCGATGTAGGTGATCCTGTAAAGTTAGTATTACAAAGTGGAGGATACGGACCCGATACAACTGTTTCAGCTGTTAATGGAGATGAATCCACCTGTACATATGACTTGGCAGATGGTACTACAGGTATTGCCGGGGCAGATTTAGTAAGTGCTTAAAACAAATTAAAATATAAAATAAAGGAAATATTATGGCAACACACAACGGAAAAGACGTAGAATACAACGACGGTTCGGATGCATTGAATAAATGGATTGATGATCAAAAATCTGGAGCTGGTTCTTTAGCAACCTATGCTTTCTTACTTGACGAATTAGGTTATACTGGCGAAGATTTGGTTGATAGTGGAGACGCTTCAGACAACATAAACTATTCAGCTTATTGGAAAGATATAGCAATGGTTTGTGGGGCCTCCTTGAGTCAAACTGTAAAATACCAAGAAAATCCTAATGGTAGTGGCCCCTTCGGTGCGAGAGCATCGATTCCTAATGCGCCCGTACCATACTTTAACCCAGGTGATACAGTAATGTATTGGGATGTTATAGAGGGTATATTTGGCTCAGTAGATCCAGCTACTGGTTTGTGGGAAATGGGTCGTACTACAACAGTTTCTAATGTGACTGGTCAAACTCCTCATGCTTTGTATGAGTTAGCAGATGGCCAATTCATAACTGAAGATCAAATGAACGTAGGGTTTCAAGAGGGAGCAGAAACAGTTGTCGTTGCTGTGCATGGATCGGGAGATCCAGTAACTGGTTGTAGTTACGATTTGCGAGACGGTAACACTGTTCAAGACAATCAGCTGGAATAACTTTGTTTATACGTTTGAAAGGTGATTAGTCATACACATAAGTTTATTGCCATATTTCCACCTAAAACTGGTTCAACGAGTTTAGTAAGTATATTACTAGATTACTGCAAAATAAAAAAACTTATAGAGCAGAAAGAATTAAACAGTGTTGATTTTCTTGAGTATGTTGATGATTATAATTTAGACTCCTGGAAGAGGTTTACACATAACGATGCTTGGAAACAGGCTTATGGTAACTATGTTGATCCAAATCAGCCAAGAAAACATGCTTCTCTTTCTTCCTACAATGAGTCGGATATAAGAAACTATAAGTTATTTGCAGCTATTAGGAATCCTTACGATCGTTTAGTCTCACACTGGAAGTGGGAAACTAGACCCACCAATTCAAGCTATCGTGGATTTTCATTTAAAAGATGGTTAAATATTCCACAGTTTTGGTGGCACACACCACAAACTGAGTTTATACATTCAGAACATAGAGACATAGACTGTGTAGATTTGATTCGCTTTGAAAATCTACAACAAGATTTCGACACAGTCTGCAATAAAATAGGAATTCCAAAGCAACAACTCCCACATAAAAACAAAAGCAAACATAAACACTACACCGAATATTACGATGATGAAACACGTGAAATCGTTTCGAAAAAGTTTGCTAAAGACATCGAGTATTTTGGGTATGAGTTTGGGGACTAAGTAGTGGTAAATCATAAACTTAAATGTATTTTTGTAGAAGTCCCCAAAACAGGGAGCACTTCCATAAGGGCGATTATAGGACAACCCCCCACCCCTCACCTAAATATTGTTCAAATTGAAAATCAAGTTACAAAAAATCAATTTAACAAGTATTTTAAATTTGCATTCGTAAGAAACCCTTGGGATAGAGCATTATCATTATATAAATATATACTCAAAACACCGGAGCATCATTACTATGAACAATGCTGTCAACTTGCCAATTTTTCTGCATACTTAAAGGAAAGGACGCCAGTACCTCAACAGTATGACAGCCTCTCAAAACATGGAAAAATTCAAGTCGATTTTATTGGAAGATTCGAAAACATGCAGCATGACTTCAATATTGTCTGTGACAAAATAGGAATTCCAAAGCAACAACTCCCACATACAAACAAATCGAGTCACAAAAATTACACTGAATATTACGACGACGAAACTCGAGAAATTGTTGCAAAAAACTATAAAGAAGACATTGAGCATTTCGGATATAAATTTGGAGAGTAAATTACGTGAGGGTATCACATAAAAATAAATGGATTTTTCTTGCCATGCCCAAAACAGGCTCTGCCTCTATACGTAGTGCTTTAGACGAGTTTAGTGATTTAAAATCTGTACATATTACTAAACGCAAGAAGACTCAAAACCCTTTTTATGATCATATAAATTTACGAGAGGTCGTATCTTTATTTAAAAATAAAAATTGGGATTTTGAGTCTTATTATACATTTGCGACTATTAGGAACCCCTGGGACAGGACAGTGTCACTATATTATCACGCTAGACAACATAGTTGGACAAAAGCAAATTTTAAAAAATGGTTATACAAAATAAAAGAAAATGGAGGGTTTTATGAGTCTATTTATGGTAAATGTTCGAATAAAGAAGGAACGTATTGCTTGGACTACATATTGAAATTCGAAAATCTTCAGGAAGACTTTAATACAGTTTGTGACAAAATTGGAATCCCACGACAAGAACTTCCACACAGAAACAAATCAGAACACAAAGATTACACCAAATATTACGATGACGAAACTCGTCAAATAGTTGCAAAAAAGTACGCAAGAGACATAAAGCATTTTGGATATAAATTTGGAGAATAGAATATGAATGATAAAAATAAAAAATATGCAGTACTACTTTCTCCAACCGCAAATGTCGGAGATGATATTCAAACTTTAGCTGCAATAAATTTCTTGAAAAAAAAGGGTATTACGGAATACCATTTTGTAAATCGTGAAAAATTAAATGAGTACGATGGAGAAGAAGTCAATTTAGTAATGAATGGTTGGTTTCTCCATGAGACTGAAAACTTCCCACCAACCGATAAAATAAAACCGATTTGGTTAAGTTTTCATGTTGCGAGACCGCAAATTGTTCCGGCAAATGTAGAATACTTCAAGAACCAACCCCCGATTGGATGTAGAGATCAAGCAACTGTTGATTTACTACAAAAAAATGGGATAAATGCATATTTTACAGGATGTCTGACTTTGTTCTTTGATAAGCATGCTGACAAGGGGTGCAAAAAATATCTGGTCGATGTTAATACTGAAGTTGAGTATATTCCAAATGTAAAAATTAATATGAAGTTATTTAAGGATTTTGAAGTAGTTAAGCATGAAATAATGGAAGATGGTGACACAGACATTGAAAACAGATTATTAATTGCTAGTAAACTTCTTGATAAGTATAAAAATGCTTCTCTAGTCGTTACTACTCGTTTACATTGTGCATTACCATGTAGGTCACTAGGTACAGATTGTATATTTATTCACAAAGAATTTGCAACAGACCCAAGATTCAAAGGGCTTGAAGGAGTGCTAAACGGAGCAACAAGATATAATCCTAATAATACTTCGCCAGCAAAAGGAGAACTTGAAAAGATTCAAAAATTTTTTAAGAGTTATAAAATATAATGAAACAAATAATATACTATAGGTCTGCGAAAACTGCCTCTAGTTCAATCGTTCGAGGTATTTGTGATTCTCCATACGAGACAATACTCATAGATGTTCATACCGATTTAAACAATATTGATCTTAATAAATACCAAATCATAATTGTTAATGTTGCTTGCTATCCATTGACAGATACATTCTTAAACATACAAAAAAATATCAACAAATTAAAAAATTGCAAAAGTTTTGCAGTAGTAAGAAACCCTTATTCTAAATTCGTTAGTTCCATAAACTATTGTAATTTAACAAACGAACAATTACTAAAACTCTATGACAATAACCTAGAATTAACCCGGCATGATCAAATTCATATTACAAGAACACAAACAGACGCGCTTTCAATAAATAATGAATTTTTTGCAGACAAAATTATAAACTTTGAAAGTTTACATGATGTTGCTGAGTTTTTTCGGAGTCACGGGTATGACATAAATATACCTGTATGTAATGTTACAGAAAACAAAAATCTAAAGCTAGATCGAACTATGATACAATATGTCAATAAAACGTTTGCCGCCGACTTTAAGCATTTCGGTTACAAATTTGAAGAATGATAAAAAATAATATTTGCATTTTATCCTTCGAGTGTCTTCCTGGAAATTTTTCAGAAACTTCCAATCCAAATAAGAAAAAATACTGCGATTTTCACGGCTACGATTTTTTAAGCTATTCATCTAAAATATCAAAAAGACCACCCTCTTGGGACAAAATTTTGTATATCAAAAAAGTTTTCGATGAATTTGATTATGATTGGATTTTTTGGCAAGATTCTGATTCATACGTAATTAATCATAAACGAAAAATTGAAGAATTTATTGATTTAGATAAAGATTTAATTTGTTGCGAAGATGATGTTGGTATTAATTTTGGCCTTTTTATCATTAAACGTTCAGATTTTTCTTTTTGGTTGCTTGATGAAATTTGGGATTTCAAAAAATACGGAAACAACGCAGCTGGCTCTGTTTCTAATTTTATACCCAGATTTAATAAGATTTGCACTTACGATGCTTGGGAGCAAACAAATTTACATTCTATTGTAGGAACTCATGGAGAAAAATTCCCAGACAAGATAAAAGTATATAATGTAAACGATGACCACTTTAATGTCATACCAGGCAGATCAAACAAAAATACATTTATTGTACACCAAAGAAGCGGGCACAGAGATAATAATGATTTTAAAAAATTTATATATTAATGAGTAATTTTTAATGAAAATTACATATATATTTGATGAGACTTATATTTCTCAATTTTTAACCGTGACTAATAGCATCATTAGCAATGAAAAACCTTACTTAAAAGATTCTATCAGTTTTTACATTAATTACTTTGGGTCGCAGCAAGATGTTGAGAAAATAATGACTCTATCAAAGAATCATTTCCCTAATAATCAATTTTTTATAAAGCATATACCATCAGAGTTTCCTGATCTTTTTAAAAAGCAAGAAAAGGCTTATGATTTTGATTCGGCTGCACAACAAATACAAACATCATCTGTTTATTGTCGTTTTTATTTAGATAAAATCTGGGAAGAACTGGATGGAGTTATTCTGCATTTAGATTTAGACTTGATAGTCAAAAATAATATTTCCAATTTATTTTCTTCATTGAGCCGCGACGCCTGTTTTTCGGCTTGTCCTAATTTTTATTTAAATCAGCACATTTTGCCTAA
>MDSZ01072866.1_pt1 | contig 56431 bp, 58 predicted proteins | sample 811201 | NCBI WGS metagenome assembly MDSZ01 (sample SAMN05326647, study PRJNA326480) | marine metagenome | isolation source: seawater | place: Indian Ocean: North | collected 2010
GTCATGATGATGGTCATGATGATGGTCATGATGATGGTCATGATGATGGTCATGATGATGGCTTAAGGTATTATTTTTCTTGTTTTGATTAATTGGATTTTTTTTAAAAGAGTCTTCTTCGAAGTTAAATTTATCAGTCTCAAAAAGACCAACGCTGATTATTGTTTGCAATCCGACCTCACTATTAACTGATTTTAATATTCTTGGCTCTTTTTTGATTTCTGATATTTTATCTTCTATTTTCTTAATCTTATCCTCAGAAACAAGATCACATTTGTTTAGTAAAAGTATATCGCCATATAAAATCTGAGAATAAGATACATTTGATGGTTCCATCTTAAAATCAAAATTCTCTGCATCAATCAAAGTAATAATTGAATCTAATCTTACTTTCTCTCGAAGGTCGCTGCCTGCAAAAGTCATGGCTACTGGGAGAGGATCAGCAAGGCCTGTAGTCTCAACAATTAAATAATCAAGTCTTTCCGATTTTTCCAAAATTTTATTAACTGTGGATATTAACTCTCCATTTATTGTGCAACAAATACAACCATTGCTCAATTCAATCATATCCTCACCTGTTTCAATTATTAGATCATTATCTATACCAATTTCTCCGAATTCATTTACTAAAACAGCAGTTCTTAATCCTGCTTGATTTTGTAAGATATGATTTAGAAGAGTAGTCTTTCCTGCGCCCAGAAAACCACTTATTATAGTTACTGGTAAAAGTTGTTTTGGCATAAATAAAATTTGGGTAGCAATTATTAATTCAAATTGAGCATTAAGGCAAAATTAATTGGTTTATTTCTGTTGCTAGAATTTGGTCTAAGTTGGAAATTCCTCCTAAATCATGAGTACTTAATCTTATACTCACTTTTGAATATGTATTTGCCAATTCAGGATGATGGTTATATTTTTCGCATATTAGAGCTATTTTGGTCATAAAAGCAAAAGCATCTATAAAATTATTAAAATTTAATTCTCTTTCAATATATTCTGAACAAATGTTCCATCCAGGAATCTTTACATTTAATTCATTTAGCTCTGCTTGATCTAATAAGTAAGGTTTCATAATTAGAATATATCTCTTAATTACTGTTAATTATAAATAGTCTTTGTTTTTTCACCAATAATATGAATTTTTAAAGTTCTTTTTTTTCTTCCGAATCTATGTTCCCAAAGATAAATCGCCTGCCATGTTCCTAATGTAAGTTTATTATCTAATATACTCAAAGATAATGAAGTGTTAGTCAAGGCCGTTTTTATATGGGCAGGCATATCATCTTCGCCCTCTTGGTAGTGATCATAAAATATTTCTTTTTTATTATTTGATAGATCCCTATATGAATTGTTGGGTACTATCGCCTGGATATATTTCTGGAGATCTTTAAGGACATTAGGGTCAGCATTTTCATTCACAATTAGACTACAACTTGTGTGCATTGAACTTAATATAAGAATTCCTTTAGATATATTATTTTTCTTGATGAGTTGATTGATTTCATTAGTAATATCTAAAAATCCTTCCCCAAACGTAGTAACTTCTAAAGTCGAAATGAACTGTTCCATGAACTACTATAAAGAATAAATTAAGAGTATTTAAAAAATATAGTTGTGATTCATTACTCTCACAACAAAATAATTATCTTATTATGTAAAACGTAAGGGAGATTTACTTGAAAGACTCTGCTTGGGAAAGGCTTGGCTCTTATTTAAAAGAAACACAAATTTTAGGGTCAATACAGAATACACTCTATTGGGATCAAAATACTGTGATGCCAAAGCAGGGGGCTTTATGGAGAGCAGAACAATTGGCATATATGGCTAAGAAATTACATCAGAGAAATTCCTCCAAAGAATTAGATGAATTAATTAAATTAGCTGAGGAAGAGTTAATTGATTCCGAGAGAATTCAAAAGAATAAAAATCTCTGCAAAAGAAAAAACATAAGACTTTTGAATCAAGAATTAAATAGACAAAGGAAATTAGATCCTATATTGGTCGAGAAATTGGCAGGAGCAAAATCCCAAGGGTATGAAAGTTGGCAGGAAGCAAAAAAACATTCGGATTTTAAAATTTTCTTACCATGTCTTAAAGAACTTATCCGTTTACGAATAGAAGAGGCTAAACAAATTTCTAGTGAACTAAGCCCCTGGGAAACTTTAGCTCAACCTTATGAACCTGATATTTCCAAGAAATTATTATCACAAATTTTTACTCCATTAAAAGAAACTATACCTATACTCTTAGAGAATATAAGATTAAGTAATGAAGAAAAATGGGACTTGGATCCCTCATCTCAGAAGGATCTTTGCTCGAAATTACTTGATGAGTTTGGTAGAGAACAAGAACTTATTGCTGTAGCAGAATCTCCTCATCCTTTCTCAATTACATTAGGTCCACGAGATTTTAGAATAACAACAAGGTTAGTAGAAGGAAAACCTTTTTCCAGTTTCTTGGCCACTGCCCACGAATGGGGTCATTCCCTTTATGAACAAGGCTTGCCATCAGAAACTCATCAATGGTTCGCTTGGCCTTTAGGTCAGGCTACCTCGATGGCAGTGCATGAAAGTCAATCATTATTTTGGGAAAATAGGATAGTCAAATCCAAAGCTTTTTCTAAGAGCTTTTTTAGATACTTTGTTGAAAATGGTTGTCCACTATTGGACTATCAAAAGATGTGGAGAGCTATGAATATGATTAGACCTGGACTCAATCGTGTGGAGGCAGATGAAATTACTTATGGTCTGCATATTTTGATTCGTACCGAACTAGAAATTGCACTAATAGAAGAGGGACTTGATCCAAGTGACTTGCCATATGAGTGGAATGAAAGATACAAGAGATTGCTTGGGATTAAGCCCACTAATGATAGTGTGGGTTGTTTACAAGATGTTCATTGGAGTGAGGGAGCGTTTGGTTATTTCCCTTCATATTTACTGGGACACGTTATCAGTGCTCAAATTTCATATGAATTAGAAAAAGAGATAGGATCTATTGATGACTTAATTGAGAATAGGGACTATAAAAAAATAATTTCTTGGCTCAAAACTAATATCCATTCTCATGGTAGATCTGTCAATGCTATGGAGTTAGTAAAGAAAGTGAGTCATGAAGATATTTCTCCAGATTATTTTATAAATTACTTAAAAAAGAAAATCACCCAATTAGATTTTTAATATATTCTCATAACCTATTTATCTATCTTTTAATGGAGTTCAAGTTGTAATATAGTATAAATCAATTCTTAAAAATGGCGAATCTGAGTCAACCACCAAGCAGAAGCACACCAAATTTGTTGCATATATTGGACGCATTTACTGATGACGCAATGACCACTGTAAATACGATTATTGAATTAAATTCAAATACAATAAATAAATATGAACTTATTACAGAGACTGGACATCTAAAACTTGATAGAGTGGGATATTCTTCTCTCGCATATCCTTTCGCATATGGATGTATACCCAGAACTTGGGATGAAGATGGCGATCCTTTGGATATTGAAATAGTTTCAGTAACTGAACCTTTGATACCCGGATCAATTGTTGAGGCTAGGATTATTGGTGTTATGAAGTTTGATGATGGAGGAGAAGTAGATGACAAAATTATTGCAGTCATATCAGATGATAAAAGGGTTGATCACATAAATTCATATAAGGATTTAGGTGAACATTGGTTAAAGGAAACTACGTATTATTGGGAACATTATAAAGATTTAAAAAAACCTGGAACCTGTACAGTCAATGGTTTCTTTGGGATAGATGAAGCAGTTAAAACAATTAAAGAGTGTGAGTCGAGATATAAAAAGGAGATAGAGCCAACGTTAATTGATTAATTTTGTGCCTTTATTATTTTATCGGAATTGTTCAAAAATTTCAGATAATATCTTGTCAGCCCCTTTAGCTTTTAATTTTTTAGCAAGCTCTTTCCCTACTTTTTCTGGATCATCAAGCGTTCCCGAGCTTTCATCTTTGATAAGAGTCTTGCCATCGAGAGAAGCAACCATGCCTGTTAAATAGATTAAATCCCCTTCTACCTCACTATTGACGCCAATAGGCACCTGACATCCCCCCTCAAGTTCCCTTAAGAATGATCTTTCAGCTAGGCATCTTTTACTTGTAGTTTCGTCATTTAATACATTTATTATATTTAATACATCTTGATTATCTGATTTGCACTCAATACCTAATGCTCCCTGACCCACTGCATGTAGAGAAATTTGCTTTGGTATGATTTGATGAATTCTTGCCTCGAAGCCAAGCCTCTTAAGTCCAGCTGCTGCAAGTATGATGCAATCAAAATCGCCAGAATCAAGTTTCTCCAATCTTGTTATTACGTTACCTCTAATATCTTTAAATATGAGTTCGGGAAAATTGAATTTTAATTGTGCAAGTCTGCGTAAAGAACTTGTTCCCACAACAGAACCTGCAGGTAAGGTCTCTAGTGTGTATTTTTCATTTTGTTTATTAACTACCAAAGCGTCAGATGGATCTTCTCTTTCTGTAATACATCCAAGCATTAGACCCTCAGGTAAATTGGTGGGCAAGTCTTTAAGAGAATGAACGGCAATGTCTGCTTTGTTGAGAAGCATTTGAGCTTCTAGCTCTTTAGTAAAAAGACCTTTATCTCCAATTTTTGCGAGGGCTACATCAAGAATCTTATCCCCTTGAGTAGCCATCGCTTCAACCGAAACTTCAAGATTGGGAATTTTAGTTTCTAGTTGTTCCTTAACCCACAAGGTTTGGACCATTGCTAATTTGCTTCGTCTAGTCGCAATTCTTAGTGTTTGATTCTTCATTAAGATATTGTTTTAATTAAGACAATAAAAAAGGTAGTAATATTTTACGCTATTGGCTATCAACTTAATAACTCTAAAAGTTTTAATTAATGAAATTATTTGATATATTCCTTCAAAACCCCATTTCTATTTGGATGTCTTAATTTTCTCAGAGCCTTAGCTTCTATTTGTCTGATTCTTTCTCGAGTGACATCAAAGATTTGTCCTATTTCTTCTAATGTTTTCATCCTCCCGTCATCAATACCATATCTTAATCTAAGTACATCCCTTTCTCTGGGGCTTAACGTAGCTAAAACTCCTTCTAAATCTTCTCTCAGTAAATTCTTAGAAACGTCTTGCTCTGGATTCTCAATGTCAGCCTCAATAAAATCTCCAAGTCTAGAATCTTCTTCTTTCCCAATTGGTGTCTCCAGTGAAATAGGAAGTTGAGCACTTTTAGCAATAAACCTTAATTTCTCTATAGTCATTTCCATGCTTTCAGCTATTTCTTCTTCACTTGGCTTTCTTCCAAATTCTTGACTTAGCACTTTGGTTGTTTTTTTGATTCTGGATATTGTTTCATACAAATGAACAGGTAACCTGATGGTTCGACTTTGATCTGCAATTGCTCTTGTTATTGCTTGACGAATCCACCAAGTTGCATAAGTAGAGAACTTATAACCTTTTTCATGATCAAATTTTTCTGCGGCTCTTATCAGGCCTAGACTACCTTCTTGAATTAAGTCCTGAAAAGAAAGGCCTCTATTCATATATTTTTTAGCAATTGAAACAACTAATCTAAGATTGGATTGAACCATTTTTTCTTTAGCCCTTCTCCCTAAAAGTAATCTTCTCCTGAATTTTGATAATGGCATATCAATGAGCTCAGCCCATTCTCTAACAGAAGGGAAATACCCTTTCTCTGATTCAAATTGTGTGGCTAATTCTTCAAGTTGAAGTAAATCAGCAATTTTTCTGGCTAGTTCAATTTCCTCATCAGGTCTTAGTAGTCTGATACGTCCAATCTCTTGAAGATAAACTCTTATTGAGTCCTCAGTGTAGATTCCTTTAGGTCCTAATTTTATGTTGGTAAGATTCTTTGCATCTTCATCTGAAAGATTAAAATCATTGTCTATTGATTCATTCTTATCCAAGCCTGAATCTTTTTGCGATTGTTTAGTATCTTGATCAGCTATATTATTTGGTGCTTTTGCATCTGAGTTTGTTTTCATCATAATATTTTTATTAATTTTTTTCTTTGAAGACGACTTAGAATTTGTAGACTCTGTTGCTAGAGGACACATAATTAACTCCTTTCTAGGGTGAATTTAACTAAATAAAAATTTAATTACGGCTATTCCGTACATTTAGTAGTAAAAATTTGCCTCAGTGATTCAAAATAATTCACTATCAGGGCAAAAAAAGTGTGCTTAAAAATGTTGAAAAAATTAATTAGTGTTATAAATTACCTAGAGCAAAAAGTTTAGGGCTTTCTCAGACTGGCAGATCAAACTTGAATACTGAATTCAATGATCTAAGCTTCATGTCTTCCCTCAGAACAAGATGCTTACAATGTGCAAAAACACTTTGTGGAATGTTCAACAATCCAATACTAAGAAAAAGTTTTGAAGCTCGCAACTAATAATTCAACTGAATATTTTATAAAGTTAGGGGTTTTGCTTGACTTGGGTAGATATAGTAACAGCTTTGACTATCGGGATAAGAAAAATCTGGGAGCTGAAATAGGGGATATCGTTCTAGTTAGCCTCAAAGGGAGATTGGTTAAAGGATTAGTAGTAGACAAAGTTAAAGTATGTTTAGATAGTTATTCCAGTGAAGTTAATAAACTGCGTTTAGGTTCTGAATATTTAGATATTGAAAAAATAATACAAAAGAATGTTATGCAGATTTGGTGGCGAGATTGGTTGAGATCGCTTGCTCTTTTCTATAAAGTTACTGACTTGAGAATGTTCAAAACGGCTTTACCTGCTGGTTATCTAGGTAAATTTAATAAAAATTCCGAGGGTTTGCAGAAGCATATATGGATTTCATTAAAAGAGGTTATTGATTTTTCTAATATAAAATTCACACCAAAACAATTGCTTATTATCAACGAGATCAAGAAAAAAGGAGGTTTATGGCAAACCGAATTAATTAAAGCAGGTTATACGTATAACTCAATAAATTCTTTGCATAAGAAAAATTTGATTGCAAAGCAAAAAAGAAAAAAAGAAAGGGATCTGGATACGGATTTTTGTATTAAAAATGAAATTAATAAGTTAGATATTTCTACTATTCCAGAACTAACATTAGAGCAATCAATGGCCATAGAGAAGATAGAGGCAATAGGATCAGGTAATGTTTCGCTATTATGGGGAGAAACAGGTTCCGGGAAAACAGAAGTTTATGTGAGACTTGCTCAGAATCAAATATTAAAAAAAAATAGTTGTTTAATTTTAGCTCCTGAAATAGGGTTAATTCCACAATTGGTCGATAGGTTTAAGAATAGACTTAAAAAGAATGTATTTGAATATCACAGTAACTGTACTAAAAAGTATAAGAAATTTGTATGGAAGAAAGTAACCTCAGAAGAGGAACCCATAATTATTATTGGAACTAGATCAGCAATTTTCCTCCCAATTAAAAAACTTGGATTAATAGTAATAGATGAGGAACATGATACATCATATAAGCAAGATAGCCCAATGCCATGTTACGACGCTAGAGAAGTAGCGCTTGATAGAGTGCGAAAAAATAATATTAAATTAATCTTCGGGAGCGCAACTCCATCAATGAATATCTGGAAAAAGGTTAATTATGATAAAACAATAACAATGCTGAGGATGAGAAATAGGATATCTTCCACTCAAAAACCAGAGATAAAGATTGTTGATATGCGAGAAGAGTTTAAAAACGGGAATAAGAAAATCTTGAGTGCAGAACTATTAGGATCACTTCAAAATTTAAAATCGAATAGTGAACAAGCAATAATACTTGTGCCAAGACGAGGCTATAACGGGTTCTTGAGCTGTAGAAACTGTGGATATGTCGTTAATTGCCCAAATTGTGATACGGCTTTGAGTGTCCATACAAATGCTGGGGGAGGGAGGTGGTTAAGTTGTCATTGGTGTGATTTAAAAAGAAGAATTATAAACCACTGTCCAGATTGTAATTCTAATGCTTTCAAGCCATTTGGGATTGGTACTCAAAAAGTTGTTGAGGTTCTAAATCATGAATTACCTGATCTTAAGATATTAAGATTTGACAGAGATACTACATCCAAAAAAGATGGCCATCGCAAAATACTAACTGCTTTCTCTGAAGGGAAAGCTGATCTATTAGTTGGGACGCAAATGCTTGCTAAAGGTATTGATATAGCTAATGTAACTCTTTCAGTAGTAATAGCTGCGGATGGTTTACTTCATCGCCCTGATATTGCTTCTGAGGAAAAATCCTTACAATTATTTCTTCAATTAGCTGGGAGGTCAGGGAGAGCAAATAAAAAGGGCAAAGTTATTTTCCAAACTTATCAAACTAATCATCCTGTGATTGATTATTTAAGAAAAAGAGATTACGAAAAATTTTTATTAGAAAATTCAACTTTAAGAAAAGAATCAAACTTGTTCCCATTTTGTAGAGTATGTCTTTTGAAAATTTCTGGAATTGATTATGATTTAACTGAAAAAGTAGCAAATAAACTATCTTTGTATTTAAAACCATTATGTGCAAGTAAGAAATGGAATTTAATTGGTCCAGCTCCAAGCCTAATCTCTAAAATAGGCAAAAAGTATAGATGGCAATTACTCCTCTATGGGGAAGATAATTCAGACTTACCATTACCAAGTAATAATGATTTGTGGGATATTGTTCCAAATAATGTATTTTTGACTATTGATATTAATCCAGTTGAGATTTAAATTCTAAGAAGGTAGTTCAGGTAGACCTGAGCCTAGTTCATATCTATTATCTCTTACAAATTTCGCAATCATTACTAAAGAAATAACCAAAGAACTTACAATCAAAATCTTGTTCCAGCTCCAATAAGAGAATTCAAGCTTATTATTTTCCCCAGAGACTATTACCCACTTAATCACATTCTTCTGAACCTGAGTCCCTTTGCTTTTATTTGCAACTTTTACATTTGAAGGACTTATTATTTGGAAATTTATTTCTAAATCATCTATCTTATCAAGATTAATAAGATCTAAATTTAAATTTAAAAAACTTCTCTTCCCTATGAAATAATTTTTTTCAATGTAATCAATTTGTATATCTTCAATTTGGGTGTCAATTGAATTCGAGATTATATTTTTAATATTGTTGATAATTAATTTTGTTTCTGGTATGTCTAATGCCTCTTTTCTTAGTTCGAAACTCTTATCATCAATTGAAATCTTTTCATTTGTAAAATTCTCGGACATTTTATTCTCAAATTGTTTTTGCCAGGGGATTTTATCAATTAGTTTGCTATGAATATCAAATTCTAAGTTAATTGAATTAATATTTTTCAAATCTATTGAATTATTAATTTTAACGCAACCGCTTAAGAGAGTGATTAGCAATATTAAAAATAAAAAAGTTATGAATGAAAACCCTTCCTGAAAAGATTTTGTTTCTCCAGTGGGAGTCTCTGAGATATTAATGAACCTTGTGGGTTTACTCGATGTTTTCTTGATAGAAGCATTACTTTTTATCTGCTTATCATAAATATTATTATCAAATTTTATATTCCAGTCTTCGGGAGTTTCTAAATCGGGAGCATTTAAGATTTCTAACAAAGATTTTGCATTCTCTCTTACATTGGAAAGTCTTGATTTGAACAATTCTTTACAGAAAATTATTGCATCTTTTTTCTTGTTACAGGCACAGAGTGATGTAATTAACATGAGTCTAATATTTACGCCCTCACTAGTTGATACAGGATAAACCTCTATAAGTGGTTTTAGTTTCTGGATACAAAAATTATAGTTGCCATTACTTAGAGCAAGCTCTGCATTTTTAATTTCTTGCCTAAATTCTTCCATTTTTAAGCATTTATCATTGTTCCTACTCCTGAATTGGTGAAAATCTCTAAAAGTAATGCATGTTCTATTCTCCCATCAATAATATGAGCAGCTTTAACTCCCTGAGCTAGAGCCCTAATGCAACATTCAGTTTTTGGCTTCATACCGTTTGAAACAATATTCTCATCTATTAATTTTCTGGCTTGTTTTAGATTTATTTGTTTCTGCAAACTATTATCGTCATTCTGATCTTTCATAATTCCTGGGGTATCAGTAAGCAGAATTAACTTTTCAGCATTAAGTGCAGCAGAAATTTCGCCAGCTACAAAGTCAGCATTAATATTATGTGAGGTACCATCACTTGAAGATCCAATGCTAGAAATTACTGGTATATAGCCTTGATCTAGTAGTGGGTGAAGGATCTCAGGATTAACTTTAGTAATATCACCCACCAAACCATGACTGCCGTCACCTAATTGCCTTGTTTGTATTAAATTGCCATCCAGGCCAGAAATTCCTACTGCTAAGGAACCTGTTTTATTAATCCCTCTGACAATTTGCTTATTCACTCTACCCATCAATACCATCTCTACTATTTCCATAGTTTTTTTATCGGTTACTCTTAGCCCATCATCAAATTTTGGCGAAATATCTAGTCTCCTTAACCAGTTGTTTATTTCTGGACCACCACCATGAACAATTACAGGTCTCACACCTACACTTGCTAGAAGAGCTACATCTCTGAAAAAAGCAATTTGTAGATTATCTTTTTCCATTACAGAGCCGCCATACTTTACAACAATCTTCCTACCAGAAAAACTTTGTATGTAGGGTAGAGCTTCACTTAATATAGATACTCTCTTGGAATCATTCATTTTAGGAATAAAGATAAGATATTAAATTTGAGAAATTAATTCTCATATTCTATTCAATAAAAGAGAATCAAATCAAATTCTTTTTTATTATCATTTAATATAAATTCTGATTCAAGACCTTTTGCAAAAAAGCGATTTAATCTTTCCTGCTTTTCTATCCATTGCTCTATAGGCACAGAATTAATTTCAAAGTGCATTCGAAGACCCTTCTTATTATCTTGTTGAATCTCTTCTAGTTCAGTTAATTGTGGAGGGTTATCTTCGTCCCATAATTTAAGAGCCTCCAATGATGATTCAAGATGAGCCTTTTGACCATATCGCCATCTCGTTACATCTTTGACTAGTTCAGTTAATTCACTTGGTCGTTTAAATTTATTAATTTTGAAATTTTCTTTGTCGATTAATTTTACTGGAGGTATCTCTGAAGTTTTTAATCCAAGACCAATTAAAAAAATCGGTACCCCATAAAAGAAAGTTGGAACACTTAAATTTACCGAATCGGTAAAATAAGCAGTCATTCCAACAAATGCTAGACTCCCTCCTGTTATAGTTATAAGGTTGCCAGGGGATAAAAAATTCTTCATAATTACTCTTAATAGATTTTAAAAATACTTTTTAATTATGGTAGATCCGAATCTAACTAATAAAGAACAATTGATTTCAAAATTAGATAGTGATAGGAAATGGCTTCTAAAAAACATTGATAGTGGCAAATGCCCTGAAATGAGATCAGAAATAGCTCATCTTGAGAGGGAGATAAGTAAATTACTTTCTCGCCTCAAAGATCATGATAGTAAAGTTATTTAATTCTAGAAGGGAATTTCATCAACTTCAGGTACTAAAGGAGAACTATTCCAGTTTGATTTGTCAGTATTGTTTTTCTTCTCAAGTCCTTCATTATCTGATTTTTTTGTAGGCGGTACATCATCATTTGTTTCATTATGAGTTGTACTTATATGATGAATTCTGGAGGCGGTTAATTCAGCTTGTTTTTCTTTAGTCCCATCTTGTCTTGTGATTGTATTCATTTTAAGTCGACCTTCAAGAACAACTTTCTGCCCTTCTTCCAGTTTGTCAACCATCTCTTGAGCTGTTGTCCCCCATCCTAAAACTTTTAATTTGCTCGCTGGATCATCATTTCTTAAACCTTTAATAAGAACTACCATTTCTGCTATGGCTGTTTGATTATCCTTGGTATAGCGCATCTGAGGACTTGATTTAATTAAGGATTCAATTAAGAAATGATTCATTTTTTCAATTTTACTTAAAGACATATTGATGCAGAATCGTCAAAAATGCTATGAAAATGTGTGGATCCTATCAGGAACTTCTGATGGACCTATTATCGCTAAAGAGTTGCTAAGTCTTAACTATATAGTATTTGTAAGTGTTATTAGCTATAAAGCAAGTTGTGCTTATCCTGAAAATCCAAAGTTACACATCATTACAGGTAAGTTATTAGGTCAATCTAAAATAAAGAATTTTATATTGGAAAATGAAATTGATTGTGTTATCGATGCAACTCATCCATTCGCCTTGAAAATATCTTCAGACTTAAATAATGTGTGCCAAACAATAAAAATGGATTTGTTTAGGTTTGAGAGGGGTTTGAATCTAAGTGCTAGAAATAAGACAATTATTTCCAATGTATATGACATCAGAAATATTGATTTAGAAGGAAAAAATCTACTCTTGGCAATTGGATCAAGGGCTTTAAATGATGTTTCTAAGCACTATCTTGATCATGGGGTAAATGTATTTGCAAGAGTTCTAGCAACACCAGAGAGTGTTTTAAATGCTTTTGCTACATCTATAAAGAATTCAAATATCGCAATATTTAATCCAAGTAAAACTAATTGTGGCAGTTTAGAAAAAGAGCTTTGTAAATATTGGAAGATTGATTATGTCCTTTGCAGGGATTCGGGGGGGTATTCTCAATTATTATGGGAGCGAATATGTCAAGAAGGAGATATTCAGCTTTTTCTTGTAAAAAGACCAGAGCCTATTAATAAGTTATCTATCTTTTCTACATATAATGAATTACTAGATAATTTTTAATTCCCTTAAATAGTACAGGTAATAAACATGGCTGAAATTTTACTTTTCATAACCACTGAATCAGATAAAGATTTGGCAAAGAATTTAGCAAAGAAAATTATTGAAGGAAAATATGCAGCATGCTGCACATTTAACGAAATTAGCTCTATTTACAGGTGGAAGGGAGACATTGAGCTTACTACTGAAGTTGAAATATTGATAAAAAGTACTCCTGAAAGACTCCATGATTTAATAAAGATTGTAAAACAAGAATCTTCATATGAAATGCCTCAAATAATATATAAAAATTTCAATTCAGAGGATAATTACCATAATTGGGTAAAAAAAATAGTTTCTTAAATTTAGTCTTCAACAAATTCCCCCAAGTTAATAGTCGATCTGGAACCAAGTTGAGTAATTATATGCCCTGCACAAAAAGAACCTAAATTTCCACACTTAGTTAAGGACATATTATTTATCAAACCATGGATGAAACCTCCAGCATAAATATCACCAGCACCAGTAGTATCTATTATTTCACCAAGAACTTTAGGCTCAATATGTATCATTTCTTGTTCATTCAAAATATAAGATCCTTTATTCCCCAAAGTTACTATTATCAATGGGCAAATTGAAGAACAAATGTTTTTGCAATCTTCTATATTGTCTTTTTTGCAGAGACTTTTTAATTCTTCTTCATTACAAAATAATATATCTACATACTTATCTATTAAATCTATAAAACTGTCTCGGTGTCTTTCAACACAAAAAGAATCTGATAAAGATAATATTATTTTTGTGCCAGACTCTACAGCCCTTATGGCCGATTCTAGAAATGCTTTTTTAGCTAAAGCATTGTCCCAAAGATAACCCTCCAAATATAAATATTTGCTTTTTTCGATTGAATTTAAATCCACATCATCTGGCTCAAATGCAACTGATGCTCCTAGATAAGTACACATAGTTCTTTGAGCGTCAGGGGTAACCAATATTATGGAATGAGCGCTTGATTCCCCTTCCACTGTTGGTGTGACATTAAAAATTGCACCACTTTCTTTTAAATCTGATGAAAAGAACTCTCCAAAATTATCATTTTTAACTCTGCCTATAAATTCGACTTTATTACCGAAACTTGCCAATGAAACTACTGTATTTGCGCAGGATCCACCAGATACTCTTTTTATAATTTGACATTCTTTTAATAATTCTTTTGATTCGATCGAATCCACTAGATTCATTGACCCTTTTTGAAGTTTCTTTTTCTCAAGGAACTCATCATCGACATTAACTATAATGTCAACTATTGCATTACCTATGCCAATAAGATCTATTGGTTTGTCCTGATTAGCAGAATTAATAGTTTCATTCATTTATATTGTTGAGTTTAATTAAACTTGATTATCTTAACAGAGCTCTCTTCGGTCCATGAATTGGATCCTCAATAACAATTGTCTGATCTCTATTAGCTCCTAAAGATACTATGGCAATGGGTACTTCCATCAATTCTGCAAGAAATCTCAAATAATTCATTGCACCCTCAGGAAGATCAGAAAGTTTACGACAATCTGCAGTAGAGCATTGCCAACCTTTTAATTTTTTGTAAATAGGCTTACATTTTTTGAGATCGTCTGAATTCGTTGGGAAATATTCAATTTGACTTCCATTTAATTCATAGGCCACACAAACTTGAATCTCATCCAACTCATCGAGGACGTCTAATTTTGTAATCGCTAGGCAATCTAAGCCGTTTACCTCAACGGCATACTTGCCAATGATGCCATCAAACCATCCACATCTCCTCCTTCTTCCAGTTGTTGTTCCGAATTCCCCTCCTCTATCACATAATTGATCATTTATACTCCCCTGAAGTTCTGTAGGGAAAGGGCCTTCTCCAACTCTTGTGGTATAAGCCTTAGCGACTCCAATAACCCTGTCAATTAACGTTGGACCCACACCAGCACCAATGCAAGCCCCTCCTGAAATTGGATTGGAGGAGGTTACATATGGATAAGTGCCATGATCTAAATCGAGCAATGTGCCCTGGGCTCCCTCAAAAAGGATATTCATTTTATTTTTGGAAGCTGAATGAATTGTTCTGGTGCAATCAACAACGTGATCGGCTAATCTTTCCCCATAACTTAAGTATTCATCTATAATCTCCTCTTCTATGAGAGGTTCGATATTGTAAATTTTCTGCAGTAAACCATTCTTTTCTTTTAATGGGATTTCGAGAACTTTTTTTAATCTTTGTTTATTCAGTAAATCTCTAACTCTGATACCATTCCGCTGTGATTTATCTGCATATGTAGGACCAATCCCTCTACCAGTGGTTCCAATCTTAGATGAACCTCTTTCTGCTTCAATGGCTTCATCAAGAAGCCTATGATATGGCATGGTTACATGAGATGTAGAGGATAGCTTCAATCCAGAGATGTCGATACCGTTATCTCTGAGCATATCAATCTCTTTCAATAAAACTTTTGGGTCAACAACTGTTCCAGAACCAATTAGACAGGTTGTATTTTTATATAAAATACCTGAAGGGATAAGATGTAGCTTTAAAACTTTGTTATCAACTACGATTGTATGCCCAGCATTTACTCCTCCTTGGTAGCGCACTACAACATCAGCTGATCTACTTAGCAAATCAGTTATTTTTCCTTTACCTTCGTCGCCCCATTGAGCTCCGATTACAACAACATTAGCCAATTTTAAAAGATCATTATTTAATCAGGAATATTTAATATATGCAAAAATCTTGCTTTCATTGTGAAAAGTAAATGAATTGTATTAACTTTCTCTGAGAACCATTTTCTCAGCGATAGATAATTCTTTATTTAGTCTCTCTTTTAGCTTATCTGGTAAAGGTCTAGATGCAAAATTTTTATAGTGACCAGCCATAGCATTGAGAGCAGTTTGCATTGTGGTAAAAGATTGGGTTGTATTAATCATTCCCCTATTTCTATATCTAGAAATGTAATCTGTTATTAGAGAAAGTGCCTCATCTTTTATTTCATTTCTGTTTGATGCGTCTTTGGGCGTTTCAATAGCATTTTTAAGTGTTTTTACAACTGCAATTGTATCTTTGGCATAGTCGCCTGTCATAGATGTTCTAGCTGCGAATGATGGCGTGGCTACTAGAATTAAACTAGTGAAAATTGAGAAAAATATGATTAAAGCTCTTTTAAGATATTTGGATATTAAGTAGGGAATTTTGTTAAACATAATAGGTTCGGTTCTCAAAAATTTACTTTTCAACTTTTAATTGTACATTAGTTTTGATTCAGTAAGAAATTTTTCTAAAATATCTTCAGAAGAAATTTTTGTCCTTGATTTTTTAACCCTTGAAAAGAATTCAACTTCACAATTGATAGCATCTCTACCAATAATTATTTGAAATGGGATACCAATTAAGTCTGCATCTTTAAATTTAACGCCTGCTCGATCATCTCTATCATCGAGTAAGACATCAATATCTTTGTTTAAAAATTTCGTATAAATCTCCAAAGTTAATTTTTTCTGATCCATATCTTTTATGTTTGTTGGTATTAGAACAACTTGGAAAGGCGCTATCTGTATTGGCCAGCATATGCCGTCATTATCATGATTCTGCTCTATGGCGGCTTGAGCGAGTCTAGTAATACCAATTCCATAGCAACCCATCCATATATTTTCTAATTTACCTTCTCTATTTGAAAAGTTAGCATTTAATTTTTGACTATATTTTTGTCCAAGCTGAAAAATATGTCCAATTTCAATTCCTCTTTTCTCAATTAATTTTTCATCTTTCGCTGGAGAGATAAAGTCGCCAGATTTCGCGTTTCTTATGTCAGCTTTTATGAAATCTTGATTTACTGATGACCAAGAATCTATAAATTTATGATAGTCAATCATATTCGCTCCAGTAACAAAACATGTTAATTTTTCCGCGGTATGGTCTAAGATCCTGAGCCAGTTTTTATCCCAGTTTGAGTTTTGTTTAATTGTCTTGTTTTCCAAGTCAGGGCCGACAAAACCAAAAGGTAAGTTATTCAGATTTTCTTGATTTTGTTTATTCTTATCAATAATCGTTATATTTATTAAATCTGATTTGTATAAGTTATTGATTGTATTGAAAACTTTTATTTCATTAACGGTCTGGTCTCCTCGAATCCCAAGAAGAACAGGGATTTCAGACTTGTCTTGAAATTTGGCTAGGTAAAGAAGAACCTTAACTATTTGTGTCGAATCTAAATTATTCTCTTTGCAAAGTTTCTCAACAGATGTTTGACCAGGAGTACTAAATAAAGGACTCTCAAAATTTACTAGAGGTTTATTTTCGGCTGGTAGAGAGACTGCTTTCTCAAGATTTGCTGAATACGAACCGCTCTCTGTGTATAGGATTGAATCTTCACCAGCATTAGCTGTAACCATAAATTCTTTAGATGCCGATCCTCCTATGGCGCCACTGTCTGCATCAACACCAACAGTTTCTAAACCACAATTTTGGAAAATAGCTTTGTAAGCTTTTTCCATATCTTTATAAAAATTTTGTAAATCTTCCTTAGTAGCATGAAAAGAATAAGCATCTTTCATTATGAATTCGCGACTCCTCATGAGACCAAACCTTGGTCTGATTTCATCTCTGAATTTGGTTTGTATTTGATAAAAACAAAATGGCAACTGCTTGTAAGAGCTAATAATTTCTGCAGCAATATTTGTTATTACTTCTTCATGGGTAGGTGCCAAGCCAAATTCTCTTTCTTGCCTATCTTTCAAATTAAACATAATCCCTTCCCCAGCTGTATAACTTTCCCACCTGCCTGATTTTTCCCATAAATCTGCTGGATGTAATTGAGGGAGAAGTAACTTTGAACAACCAATACTGTTTAATTCTTTTTGAACTATTGCAGAAATTTTTTCTATTACTCTCAACATCAAGGGCATGTAAGCATAAATCCCTGAACTAATTCTTCGAATAAAACCCCCCTTTAATAAAAGTTGATGGGATATGATCTCTGCTTCAGACGGAGTGTCACGAAGTGTTGAGAGTGGAAATGAGGTGACCCGCATCAAAAAATTATGAAAGTATATTAATTTTATCAATCTCAGGCGTCAAAAAATTTAAAGTGTCTTGAGTCCCTCAACGCAAGTGGTTTTAAAGTGAGCTATCTGCTACTTTCTTCAATAATTAAACATTAGTTGATTTTTAACTTTTTCAAAAGTTTAATCTTTATTTAACATCGAATCTTTTAAAAACCTATGGAAAATACTGATGAAAATATTTCAAGCTCAGAAGAATTGGTGGGTATAGATGAAGTACAAAGGTTCTTAAATAGATCTAGAGCATCTGTTTACAGATACACAAATACAGATTTAAGAAATTTGAACCCAAATTTCAATCCAAGAAAATTAAACCCAGAATTTAGAACTGATCAAAAAGAGCCTTTACGTTTTCATCCAAATGAGATTGCTAGATTCGCAAAAGATATATTGAGAATTAAAGAAGTTACAGTAGAGGTTTTCAATTCACCTTCCTCTGCCACTCAAAATGTTTTATCGCAAATCTTAGATGAATTAAAAGCAATAAGATCACTTCTTGATAAGTAATAAAATTTGTTTAAATTATTAAGAATTTAAACTTTGATTTATGCACACAATGATTGTAAAATATCTGTGTTAAGGCTAAATAACTTAACTTCAACCAATCAAAATACTCTTGATGGATATAAATCCCAAGCAGTTTTTGAATAGTAGTGAAACTGAAAGATCTTTGCTTAATTCAAGCAGTAAAGAGATTAAGTCAGATGATGATGATCCTTTAAGTATTTGGGACCCATCATTAACTTTACTAGGAGTTTTACTTGCAATCATAACTGTTTTATTACCAACTGTATCAGTATTGCTTGAAAGACCTTCCCCTCAGGGAAACAGTGCACTAATTAAACAAATGGACACGTAAGATGGATATCAGCTCAATCCTGCCATCTCCCAAAAAAGGAATTGTAAATTTAGTAGTTGAAATTCCTGCTGGAAGTAGAAATAAGTATGAATATTATTCAGATGCAGGGATTATGGCTCTTGATAGAGTACTGCACTCATCTGTGAGATATCCATTTGATTATGGTTTCATCCCAAATACGATGGCTGATGATGGCGCCCCTCTTGATGCAATGATCATTATGGATGAGCCAACTTTTGCGGGATGCCTGATCCAAGCCAGACCAATTGGTGTCTTAGATATGCATGATTGTGGTGAATATGATGGCAAGCTTCTTTGTGTACCAGTAGCAAATCCTAGACAGAATAATATTGTCAGTATTAAACAAATTGCTCCAAACCAGCTAGAAGATGTTGCTGAATTCTTTCGAACAAGTAAAGGCTTAGAGGGAAGGACAGTTCAAATAGATGGTTGGAGAGATTTTGATGCCGTAGAACCACTCTTAAAAAAATGTTGTAACCTTAAAAAGAAGAAATTAAAGGTTTTGAAAAAGAGTAAAACGAAAATCTAAATTGGAAAAAATAATATTTTTTACTTACCAAAAATGTACGACTTGTAGGAAAGCTAAGAAATGGCTTGATGACAATTTTATTGAATACGAACTAGTTGATATAGTTGTCAATCCCCCATCAAGAGAAATATTGAGTCAAATAATTAATAATCTATCAAATGAAAAAAGAAAAATATTTAATACAAGAGGAAAAAGTTTTAGAGATTTGAAACTTGTTAATTTAAGTGATTATGATGATGAGGCTATTATAAATTTACTTAGAAATGATGGTAAGTTAATTAAACGGCCTATTTTAAAATTAAACAATAAAGAATTCTTGCTGGGTTTCAATGAAGCCGACTATAAGAAAAATTTTTTAAATAACAATTAGAGTTTCTAAAGAATGAAAACATCCCTTAAAAAATTCCTTTCTGAATGGTTCCCTCTTATTTTTTGTGCTTTATTTATTTCTAGTTGTAGAGCTTTTTTGGCAGAGCCTCGATATATTCCATCAGGGTCAATGTTGCCAGAATTGAAAATTAATGATCGCTTAATAATAGAAAAATATACCTTAAGAAAACGAAACCCTAAAAGGGGTGAAATTGTTGTATTCAAATCACCTTTTTCATTTGACTCCGAACTTTTATTCTTAAGATCAAAGCCAATTCCTGGAAAAATTTACTGTTTTTTTATGAGCTTACCTCCGATGTCAATAATCCCTGGAATTGGAGATCGTGCATGTGATGCTTATATAAAAAGAGTAGTAGCTCTCCCTGGCGAATATGTGAGGGTTAATAATTTTGGAGAAGTTTTCATAAATGATCAGAAACTAGATGAACCTTATGTTTTTAATAAATGCAAGAAATCTATAAATAATGATTGTGGAGCATTCAAAAATTTACTTGTCCCTGCAGATCATTTTTTGGTTTTAGGAGATAATCGATCAAATAGTTGGGATGGTAGATATTGGCCAGGAGGTAAATTTCTTAATAGCAATCAAATATTAGGTAAGGCTTTCATAAGGTTTTGGCCCTTAAATAGCTTTGGCTTGTTTAGAGTGCCAAACCAGATGCAATAACTTTACCTTTTATTAAATCATCTTTCTTAGGGAAATTAGATGGGCTTTCATAGCCTAGGTTAGTCTGATTGTTGTACCAGTAATAGTCAGGATCAAATATTAACCAACGATTGCTATCCTCCTGTAATGACTCCAAAGGTAAATTTAGTATTTCTGAGGGTTTAAAACTTAAGAAATCCCATAATTTTGATATGTTGAAGTTTCTTTTAGAGATTAATTCTGTCCAAAGTAGTGGCAACACTAATTCATAAGAGCTAATTCCGTAATTCCTCTCATTTATTGGTTTAAAAGTCTCTTGGTCATTTAAAGCTAGAGAATTCACTGCGATAGATTGAATTATGTTCTTATCAATGTAACCTATAAGCCTCTCTCGTATGCCTTCATCACATATTGGGGGGTAAACTTTCCATCCCATATCATCAATTTTCAAGTTACCTGTATCAGCGACTAAGTTCCACCAACTAATTGATCCAAAGATAGAATTATCATTTAATTTTAATTCTTCACATGTTTTTGTATCACATATATTCTCAATTATGATTTTTTTATTAGGGAAATGATGATTAATTTCAAAGATTTTCTTCAAATTTAGATAATCAGAAAAATTATTGATTGAGTAAAGGCCACTTTGTAAAGAATTAATATCTTCATTAACAAATGCTTTGGGATTAGAACTATTTATCTTCGGTGTAATAAGTAAAGGATAAGATTCTTTAGTGATGAGGGATAAAGCTTTGAATATAATTGATGGGTCATCAAATAAATTAGTTGATAAACCTATAGCGCCAGATTTTAAAAGCTCTTCATTTGGGGACAGTTTTAAGCCCTGATTTTGAATAGTTAAACTACCCCAGAAGTAGATTTTGACTTCATCATTTTTATTTTGTTGGAATGGTATTTTTTCTGGTTTGTCTCTCCAATCTGTACTATCTGGTTTAATTGCAATAACTCCAAAGCCTGACCTCTTCGCCCTAAATTTAAGATGAATTAAGTTGTCTTCAAAGCCTGAAATTGGATCTTTCAAAGTGGAATGTATATCTACCAATAAAGGAGCTAATATTTTTTTGCCTGGATCAGATTCTTTAATATTTTTGCTTGAAGCATATTTTCTTGCTTCTGCACCAAATGCTTTGATTTTCCCATCAATAATAATTACTGAATCATTTATAAGAGTTGAGTTTTGACCTTTTAGGATCTTTAATTTTTTAAAAAAAAGATCTTTTTTCATTTAAAGCGCTCCTGATGCTGTTGAATCGATTATGCTTCCCAGATGTGTGGTGATATTAAGAGAACTTATCACATTATCTTTCTCTGGATCTTCAAAAATATCTATTACAGTTATTCCACCATTGCCTTGTTTAATCATCCAAATATTGGAACAATCTAAATTTAATAAATGACAAATAATTGTTTTATTTACGGCGTCATGCGCTACGACAAGTGTATTAGTATTTTCTGCCTGCTCGTTACAAATCTTTTGCCATGCAAGTATTGACCTTACTGAGACTGTTTTTATTGATTCCCCTTCAGGCATTTGAACCTTTTCTGGCTTTTCATGCCAATTTCTTAGAAGTTCTGGCCATTCCGCTAGTATTTCACTCTCTAGTTTTCCTTCCCATAAACCATGACTTATTTCTACTAAATCATTAACTTTTTCTATTTCTAAGTTTTTGTATTTTTGTAGAATTATTTCTGCTGTTTCATATGGTCTAATCATTGAACTTGAATATGCTTTATCAAATGATATATCCCTTAGATAATCTGAGGCATATTGTGCTTGCTGTTTCCCATTCTCATTTAGAGGGATATCTATTTGACCTTGGAATCTACCTTCTTTATTCCAATTGGTTTCACCATGCCTCACCAAGACTATCCTAGAGTCACCTATTTGCTTGGGTATATTCTGACCTAAATGTGAAGTTTGATTAATACATTCAATTTGGGCATTAAATAAATCATTATTTTCTCGAATATTCAATATCGAAATTGATGCGTTATCTAATTTTATCTTTCTAAAGCCTTTACTAGGTTTATTTATTAATGACAAAATTAAGCATCTTAGTATTGCGTTATGAGCAATAATCAGTATATTTTTAGTTTCTTTAGATTTATTTTTCTCTATTAAATATTCCAAAAATTTCTGGGCTTGTTCGTATAATTCTTTAATAGGCATAAAGTCACTTTTTTCATCTCTTCGAATGATCAGATTTTCTGGATTTTCTTTCCACAACTTATAGGCATCAGGAAATTTAGTTTTGATTTCATTAATTTTAAGACCAGACCAGTTGGCAAGATCAACCTCAAGTAGGTTCTCATCAAAATTTATTTTATGCCTCTTGTTAAAACTTTTTTCGATTGTTCTTGCTGTTTCGGCAGCTCTTCTTAGTGGCGAAGAGTAAATCTGATCAAAGGAAATGTCTTTAAGCACTGCTCCAGTTAATTGTGCTTGTTCGTATCCCTCTTCAGTTAAATAAGATTCATCCGTTCTGCCTTGAATTAATCCATCTTTATTAAAACTACTAAGACCATGTCTCACAAAAACTAAACGTAAAACCATTATTAATCAAAGAGTGACTTCAATAATCATCTCATGGAGTGATAAAAATAGGTAAGTAAATCTCTTAAAAAAAAGATAAATTCAATTTTTTTAAATTATTATGAATTTATGAATTTTCAATTCTCAAAATCTAAAATTATCTTATCGATAATTTCCCTTTTAATAACTTTCTTAGTGTGGCAACAAGGACTACGGGAAAGCCTAGATAGACCTTCAGTTGCTTTTGACATCAGTCAGAAAGAAAGTGAGATAACTGAGCTTGCTGTCCCTGTAATACCATCAGAACTTAGAAAAATAATTATCTTGAATGATCCAAAAGAGAATATAAGAGATATTATTTCAAGATCCTCATTCTACGATTTAAGCGAAAGGAATAAACTTATTTGGCTTTTAACTAGAAACGAAGGTGAAGTTATAGATCCAAAATATTACAGTCAGTTTTCTAAGGAAAACTTCAAAGTAGTTGCCGATGTATTAAAAAAATATGATTTTGATAGCTCATACGATACTTCAAACAAATTCTTGAAGGAATATGAATTTGATAATTATCTCACTCATTTGATAGTCAGAAGATTTAATTTTGACGAGAAAATTTTAGAAAAACAAAATATAGCAAGGTTTATGTTTTTAAAAATATTAGTCATTAAATTAATTCCTTTAGTTTCTATATTTGCAGGTTCTATTTTAGTCCTCAGATTTTTCTGGAAAATATTCAATCAAAGGCAAGTTAATTGGAGCAAATATACACCTTTAAAACTAGACATATTGGATATGGTTTTACTTATATCAGGGGGGTTTGTTGTTCTTGGGGAGGTAGTATCGCCCTTAATTTCAATTTCCCTAGTAGATATTGTTTTTAAAAAAGTAAATCCAGAGATATCTCAGTCACTTAAAATAATTTTTGGGTATATTGGAATGTCAATACCTCCATTATTCATAATTTATAGACAAATAAAATTTACAGATAAAGATTTTTCTTACAGAAAAGATTATTTTCAATTTAATCAGAAACCATTAAGTGAATCTTTAAAGAATGGAATATCAGGGTGGCTAATGATTATTCCTTTTGTACTATTAACTTCATTAATAATGAATAATTTTATTAGTAATGAAGGTGGAAGTAACCCCTTATTAGAAATTGTTTTAAATAATAATAACTTTCTTGCCTTAGCTTTCCTCTTTATAACAACAACTATTATCGCGCCACTTTTCGAGGAAGTTATTTTTAGAGGAGTTCTCTTACCCATTCTTGCAAGAGATTTGGGTATATATTCTGGAATAATTTTATCTGCATTTGTTTTTGCCTTGGCTCATTTAAGTATTGGTGAGTTGCCTCCGCTATTTGTTTTGGGTATTGGCCTTGGCATTACAAGAATGTTATCAGGGAGGTTATTGTCTTCAGTATTTATGCATTCTTTGTGGAATGGACTTACTTTCTTGAATTTATTTTTGTTGAGAACATAAATAATTATTTGTTTTAACTTGCTAAATAAAATAAATGATGTTTATTTGATTTAGATGCCAATTAAGTTTTAAATAATTTAACAATGAATTCTCATGATTATGAAAATTCTTTAGTCGATATAAGCTCCAAAAGTTCTGATAAATACTTTAAGCAAATATTTAATAAAAAAGCATTGGAAACATCGCATAAAATTTTTAATGCTTTGAATATTTCTATTATTTCATTACTTTTGATTATTTCTTTTCTCTCTTTTGATAGTCAAAATAAATGGACAAATTTTTATACAAATTTAATTAAAATCCGAAATATTAATAATAATCTTGTTGATTATATATCTAAAACTGAAGAGTTTTATCTTGATGAGATTGAATCTGCGGGTTCTTACAGGAGAACGACCTCAAAAGATTTGTTGTATTTGGAAAGATCATTAGAAGAATTTAAAAGTAATTTCTTCCTCTTAAAAATGAATGAACTTTTTCTAGGAATTAAGGATGGTTTTTATCAAAGAGGTTATTAAATGAATCATCTTAAACGAAAAAGATTAGTAAGACTTAAAAATATAGATAATAAACGCCTAAAGTCAGTGTATATTTTTTCACTGATAATTTTTTTAGGGTTACTTGGAAGGATTATTAATTTACAAGTTTTTAATGCGGCTCAGTTACAACTCAAGGCAAGATCAATTCAAATTCGGAAAAACAATGCTTTAGAAATTCGTAGGCCTATAGTCGATAGAAATAATAGGTTGGTTGCCTATAATAAAACACAATATAATCTTTGGGCTCATCCGAAATATTTTAATTTCCCTGGGGACTCAAATGATGTAAGGAGGAGTATAAAAGAAGTTTCTGAAAGATTATCAATAGTGCTTAATTTTGATAAGAATAAAATAATCAAAAAGTTTGAAAATGATCTTAGAGGTGTCAAATTATTTGATGATCTAAATGAAGAACAAGCGAACTTAATAAAAAAATTACAAATAAGTGGATTGGATTTGGAAAGCTATTCTAAAAGGGTTTATCCTCAAGGTGATTTGTATTCGAATGTTGTCGGTTTTGTTAATGATGAGAAAAAAGGGTCATCAGGTATAGAGTTTTATCTCGATGACCAGATTAAAGTCTTAAACAATGATATTAGCTTAAAATTAGGCGCAGACGGCACACCTCTCCCCGATATTTCTGGATCGAGAGATTTCATGCATGATAATGAAAAAATTAAATTAACTTTAGATTCAAGACTTCAAAAGATATCTTCAATTGCCCTTTCAAAACAAATTAAAGAATGGAAAGCCAAAAAAGGATTGGCTCTTGTAATGAATGTTAATACAGGTGAGATATTGACATTAGCTTCTAGCCCATCTTTTGATCCTAATAGATTCTGGGAGTATGATCAAACAGTTTTTAAAGGTTGGTATTCCCAAGATTTGTTTGAACCTGGTTCAACATTTAAACCAATTAATCTAGCTTTAGCACTTGAAGAAAAAGTAATAAATAAAGATGGATTAGTTCAAGATAATGGGAAAATAAATGTTGGGGGATGGACATTAGCTAATTGGGATCAAAAAGGGAATGGACTTATTGATTACCCTAGGGTGCTTCAATTATCAAGTAATGTAGCCATGGTTAAAATTATGCAGAACCTTGCACCTAGTATTTATTGGGATAGATTAAACAAGCTAGGTATAAGCAAAAAAATTTCTAGTGACTTGTTTGAAGCGACACCAGGTTATTTGAAAGGAAAAGAAATCTTTATTAATCATCCAATTGAACCAGCTGTTGCTTCATTTGGGAAAGGTTTTTCTATCTCTGCATTAAAGTTAGCTCAGTTGCATTCTGCAATCGCGAATGGAGGTTATCAAGTAATTCCTCACGCAACTTACAATTTCAAAAATAGAATTAGTAGTCAAGGACAAATTAGGTTGTTTTCTGAGGATTCATCAAAGACTGTTCTTGAATGGATGGAAAGTGTTGTAAATAGCGGTAGCGGAATTGGTGCAAAGATTGACGGATACAGAATTGCAGGTAAAACTGGTACATCTCAAAAAGCTCTTAATGGGATTTATACCAAAAATAAGTCCTGTAGTTTTGTGGCTACATTACCAATAAATAATCCTAAATACCTTGTTCTAGTAGTTATTGATGAACCATCAAAATCCTATGCCTATGGATCAACAGTGGCTGTCCCAGTAGCAAAAGAAATTATAGAAAGTCTTATTGTATTAAATAAGATCCCCCCCTCAGTCAAAAAATAAAACGATTGTTAAAAAAGAATAAAAATAGATAGTAATTTATAAAAAAAACTAACCAATTGGATGATTTCAATTTAAGAAAGAGCTAAGTTAATAATATAAATATGAGTAAATTAAGATGAAATCAATTTTACATCACTTATCTTTAATGACTGTTGTTGTAGCTGATAGTGGAGATTTAGATTCTATTAAGAAATTCAAACCAAGAGATGCTACAACTAATCCTTCACTTATTTTGGCTGCAGCAAAGAATCCAAATTATATAAAGTTAATTGATCAGGCTTTAAAAAATACAGGAGATTTGTTGGGGAATAATACTAGTAAAATGGAATTTGTAAAAGAAGCTATAGATCAGGTGTCTGTCCTTTTTGGGAAAGAAATACTCAGTATAATTTCTGGAAGAGTTTCTACTGAAGTTGACGCAAGATTGAGCTTTGATACAAAGGCCACTATTGAAAAGGCAAAGAAATTGATCACCTACTATGAGAGTTATGGAATTAATAAAGAGAGGGTTTTAATTAAAATAGCTTCAACTTGGGAAGGGATTAAGGCTGCCGAAGTCTTAGAAAGAGAGGGTATTAAATGTAATTTAACTTTGCTGTTTAATTTTTGCCAAGCAGTAACTTGTGCAAAAGCAAATGTAACGTTAATTTCACCTTTTGTTGGGAGAATATTGGATTGGCACAAAGCTAAGACTGGTAGGGATAATTTCTCAGGGAAGGAGGATCCAGGGGTGATTTCTGTGACTAAGATCTTTAATTATTTCAAGGCTAAAGGGTTTAAAACAGAGGTTATGGGGGCAAGTTTTAGAAATACAGATGAAATTAAAGAATTAGCAGGTTGTGATTTACTTACAATTTCTCCGAAATTACTAACTGAACTTGATAATGATCATGGAGACTTGCCAAGAAAGCTTGATCCAAATAATGTAGTTCAAAACTCTTTTGAGTATGAATTTGATGAAAAAGCTTTTAGGATTAATATGCTTGAAGACCAGATGGCTAGCGAAAAACTTAGTGAAGGTATAACTGGATTTAGTAATGCAATAGAGGAATTAGAGACTTTACTCCTTAGGAGATTGTCAGAAATTAACAATGAGGAGTTGATTAAATTATAAAATTATTTTTTTATTATTGAATTCTTATCTATTGAATTCTTATCTATTTAATAAAAGCCTTTTGATAACTCTTCTTGCGATGTCTGAATAATTCATTTGACCAGATAAGATTTGAGCTATTCGTTGCGGTGCAGTTTTTCTTTTAACTCCTAATTTGTAACCAGTCTTCGGGAATCTGTAAAAAACCTCTGCTATCCTTTTCCCCCAAACCATTGATTGCCCCCATTCCTTAGACATCTTTTCGGAATAATTTGAAAGATCCTGTGAATTTTTTGAGAAACAATCATGAATACATTCAGCTGCGTAAAAACTACTTATTAATGATGGCCTAATTCCCTCTGCCAGGAATGGATCGCAAATTGATGCAGCATCTCCAACTACAAGTGCACCATCTTGATGCAGGTTATGAATACCGTTCCATATTCTGAGGTCCTTTTCAATTAGATCAAAACTATCATTGTTAAATCCCAGCCCTTCAAGAATTCCGCTTATATTTTTCTTGTTAATTGATTTCGAATGACCTAGAAATGTGCCCAAACCAATATTGGTTGATTCTTTACGAGGAAATGCCCATGCAAAGCCATATTTAATTACCCCAAAATCAAACCTTACTGACTGTTTATCAATTGTTCCTGTGCCATCCATTCTGATTGCAATGGTTTTAGCGAATTTTGGTTTTCTAGGACCTAGTTTTAGACGAGCTGACCACTCTGAGCTTGAACCATCTGCAATAACCAAGAACTTACTTTGAAAGGTATTATTGTTGATGCATTTAATTATCCAATTAGAATCTTCTTTTACCAATTCTGTAACAGTTAGAGAATTAATGGTTTGTACACTAAGACCTTTAGCCTTCATGAGTATTAAGTTATCTAATTTTTCTCTATTTATTATCCAGAAAGGAGATTCTCCTTTAAGTTCAGCAATTACATCATCAGAAAAATTCCAAGTAAAGTGGACTTTCTCTACAAGAGTTTCAACAACTGATTCAATATTAAATGGTAAAAATTGCTGCATGGATGATGCCATCCCTCCAGCGCATGGGATTCTGTTTCTAAACTCATCTTTCTCAATTACTAAGACGGAATAACCTTTGCGACTCAAGTTGAGAGCAGTAGAGGATCCTGAGAGACCGCCACCAATAATTACAACATCAAATATTCTCAAACTTTTAGGATTTCTTTCTCTTTTTCTGAAAGTTTTTTATCGATTGATGCAATAAATTGATCCGTAATTTTCTGAATTAATTGTTGATTGTCTCTAGATTCGTCTAGAGATATCAAACCATCTTTTTCATCCTTTTTTTCTTTATCAATTGCATCTCTTCTGATATTTCTTAAGGCTACTTTACCTTCTTCAGAATACTTTGAAGCAAGTTTGCAGAACTCTTTTCTTCTCTCTTCTGTTAGAGGGGGCACATTAATTCTTATAACCTTACCATCATTATTAGGAGTTATTCCTAAATCACTAATAGATATTGCTTTCTCTATTAGCGGCAAGCAAGAAATATCAAATGGTTGAATTGAAATAGTTTGGGAATCAACTGTTGATATTGACGCTAAAGACTTTATTGGAGTATCAACTCCGTAGTATTCAACATTTACTCTATCAAGCAATGATGCGTTAGCTCTGCCAGTTCTGATTGTGTTGAAATTTCTCTGGACAGCCTCAACACTTTTATTCATACTTGCCTGAATTTCTTGTTCGTTCATGATTTCTTGATTTGTTAGTTTTTAATTGATTAGTGATCCGATAGATTCTCCAGCTACAGCCCTGGCAATATTCCCTTTTTTAAAAATGTCAAAGACAACTATGGGAATGTTATTGTCCTTACAAAGAGCAATAGCAGTACTATCCATAACTGCTATTTCATCGCCTAAAACTTGCTGGTAGGTCAACTTTGTATATTTCTTTGCTGAACTGAACTTATTTGGATCACAGTCATATACACCATCCACTTTAGTAGCTTTCATAACTGCTTCAGCATTTATCTCTGCGGCTCTTAAAGCTGCAGTAGTATCAGTGGTGAAAAAAGGGTTACCACATCCTCCACCAAAAACGACAACTCTTCCTTTCTCAAGGTGTCTTATAGCACGCCTGCGAATGTAAGGTTCAGCGATTTCTTGCATTTCAATAGCTGTTTGAACTCTAGTTTCTACACCCGCTCTTTCAAGGCCATCTTGTAGAGAAATAGCATTCATAACAGTAGCAAGCATACCAACATAATCTGCAGTGGCTCTGTCCATTCCGTCTGCCGAACCTTTTAGCCCTCTAAAAATATTCCCTCCACCAACCACAATAGCTAGTTGAACATTGTTTGAGACAACTTTGGAAACATCTTCAGAAATTGATTGTACAATGGCAGGATCAATACCATAAGGTTTTTCTCCCATTAAGGCTTCGCCACTTAGTTTTAAAAGAACTCTTTTGTAAGTCATTCAATAATCATACTTGTATGACAGTAGCAATATAAAAATTTTTTTTCTAGTTTAAATTACTTTTAATTGATTCTTTTCACATTTCGGAACTGTTTTGTTCGCGTTTAATAATTTTTGCCGTTTTTTAATTAACAAATAAAAAGCTTTTTATTTGTTAATTAATTACTGAGATTTAATTTATATTAAAATTCCACACATTTTTGTGCTTTTATTCCTTTATCTCTAAATGGATGCTTCACAAGTCTCATCTCAGTTACTAAATCTGCAAATTCTATTATGGAATTAGATGCTCCTCTTCCAGTTAGAACTATGTGATTATTATTATTCCCCAGACTCTCAATAAAACTGATAATTTCCTCAGGATCTAAATAACCAAGTTTTGTTGCAATATTAATTTCGTCAAGTATTACAAGCTTGTAAGATTCATCTCTCATATATTTTTTGGCTAATCCCCACGCACTTTTAACTAGCTCTTCATCTTTAATTCTGTCTTGTGTTTCCCAGGTGAATCCCTCCCCAAGTGAGTGCCAAGAAATATTTTTGCTTATATTTCTAATTGCTTTTTCCTCTCCTGTTGACCATGCACCTTTTATGAATTGAATAATCGCCACTTGTTCATTATGACCCAATGTTCTTAAGGCCATTCCTAGGGATGCAGTCGTTTTCCCTTTCCCATTACCAGTGAAAACAATTATTAAACCTTTTTTATCTTTTCGCATTTTAAGTCTCTGGGATTGTATTTCTTTTCTTTTTTGCATTCTTTCTCTATAAAGCCTTTCGTCAGTCTCAGGAGAAGATTTGCCTCCTATTCCAATTTTGATTGCTTCTTCATCAAGTTTATTCATGTTGATCTAATTAAATTACGATTGTATTTATTAATTTAAATTTTATGTGATTTTTCTATTCTTGTAATTAACTAAGGCATTTGAAACAGCTTTTTGTTGATCCCTTTTTGTGATCCAATGATGATATGTTTGAGTATGTAGACTTACGGAGTGCCCCATCATCCGTGCGGCAACCGTATCGGGGAGGTCATAAAGTATTGTTCTGACAGCCCAAGCATGACGAAGGTCATATGGTTTGATTTTAAGATCATAACGTTTAAATTGATCGGTGATTTTCTTCCCAATATTTTGCAATGTGGTTTCTTTAAGGTTTTTATTGATTTGAGGTAGTAAACCTTGATTATCTCCAAGTTTTCTTAATTCAAAAAGATCTATCCATTTAGGATGAAAAGGCCACACTTGGTGCTCACCAGTTTTGGTGGTACTAAGAACTCTAATAATATTGTCTCCACCTGGTTTTAATGGACTTAAATCACTAAAAAAAACTTCATGATTTCTTAAACCATATGTTGCCATAAGACCAAAAACTAATTTCCATGAAGGATTTGGTAATTTATCCCATAATTCTTCGATAGTTCTATCACTTGGTAAATCACGAAAAACTGCTTTTTGTAATCCATATCCTTTTGAAAGCGATCTCCATTCAGGAGCTAACTCATGTTTTATGAATTCGGCAAATACTCCTAAAGCGGTACCACATTGCTTTCTGCTTCGAGTGCCCTTTAAATATGTTTTTAAAGTGTTCATAAAAATTGTATTCAAATCTTCTTGATTGTGGGAGCCATATACTGAAATAAGTCTTTTCATGTAGGGTTTATAGGAACTATTCCAAGTTGTTTTTCTGGAGCTAGTCAGAAATTCATTTTTAGGCTCCTCAAAGAAATATTTTTCGAATTCATTGATTTTGCTTAAAAAATTACTATTGTTTATCTTTTCTACTTGGTTCGAAATTGCTAGCCAGTTTTCCCATTCAAATTGATCAAGCTCTAGCTGCAAATTTATTAATTGTAATTTCTTCTGAGCCTCTTTAAGGCCTTCAGAATCTGCATTTAAGCCAAGAGAGATTCTTTGTGCTTTTATTGTTTTTTTATCTAATTTAGAAGGAAGAGAACCTCTTAAATTTAATTTGTTTCCTCTTTTTTCTATTTTCAGCTTGCTTCCATTTGATTCAAATTTCTTGTTGATAATACTAATTTCATGATTTATGTTCATATACTTATATAATTATTTTTATAATGACCTTATAAATGTCTTTTTTCAATCTTCTAATTATATAAATGCAAAAAGTTGGTGTCCTATTAATGAATCTAGGAGGCCCTGAAAGGATTACAGATGTTGGCCCTTTTTTATATAATTTATTTTCTGACCCAGAGATAATTCGTCTACCCATTCCTGCATTTCAGAAGCCATTGGCTTGGTTAATAAGCACTCTGCGAAGTACTAAATCCCAGGAGGCCTATCTATCAATCGGTGGTGGGTCACCAATTAGAAGAATTACTGAACAACAAGCAAGGGAATTGCAAAGCAAATTAAGAGAAAAAGGACTTAATGCTACTACATATATTGCTATGAGATATTGGCATCCCTTTACAGAATCAGCAATAGCAGATATCAAGGCTGATGGAATTGATCAGATTGTTGTATTACCCTTGTACCCTCATTTCTCTATAAGCACTAGTGGCTCAAGCTTTAGGGAATTAAAAAAATTGAGGAAATTAGATTCTGCTTTTCAGCAAATACCAATACGATGTATCAGAAGTTGGTTTAGCCATGCAGGATATCTAAGAGCAATGGTTGAGTTAATTTCTGAACAGATATCTCTTTGTGAATCCCCTGAAGCAGCTCATGTTTGTTTCACTGCTCATGGAGTTCCTAAGAGTTATGTCGAAGAAGCTGGTGATCCTTACAAAGAGCAAATTGAAGATTGCTCCTTGTTAATAATTAATGAATTAGAGAAACATTTGGGACATAGCAACCCATATACTCTCTCTTATCAAAGTAGAGTTGGCCCTGAGGAATGGTTAAAACCCTATACGGAAGATGTTCTTGAGAGCTTGGGTAAAGAGCAAATTAAAGAATTAGTAGTTGTTCCCATAAGTTTTGTTGGGGAGCACATTGAAACGCTACAAGAAATTGATATTGAATATAAAGAGATTGCAATGAAGGCTGGTATAGAGAATTTTAGACGTGTTCCTGCTTTAAATACATACTCAACATTTATTGAAGGATTAAGTGAACTGGTAATTTCTTGCTTAGATCAGCCAATCGTCAATCTAGAACAGGCATCGAAATTGCCTTCGAGAGTAAAGCTTTATCCTCAAGAGAAATGGCAATGGGGTTGGAATAATAGTTCTGAAGTTTGGAATGGAAGAGTAGCAATGATTATTTTTCTAATACTTTTTATTGAATTAATTTTCGGTGATGGCCCTTTGCATGAATTGGGTATTTTATAAATTAAAAAATCAATTGTTTAAGTGTTAAGAATCGATTTCTGACATTAGGTTTATAAACTGGGCAAAAATTTAAAATAGAGTTTACTATTTATATTATAGATTTAGCTTTTTTAGTGACTCTAACTTCAAGCCTCATATCTAAAGGTGACTCTGAAAATAGAACTCCTCAATGGATTACTGGTGCTGATGCACTGATGGACTCTCTCAAGATACATGGCGTTAAGGTCATTTTTGGTTATCCTGGAGGCGCAATTCTCCCTATATATGATGCTGTTCATAAGGCAGAGAAGCAGGGTTGGTTGAAACATTATATGGTTCGACATGAGCAAGGTGGGTCACATGCTGCAGATGGATATGCTAGAGCAACTGGTGATGTTGGTGTTTGTTTTGGTACTTCAGGTCCAGGGGCAACAAATTTAGTAACTGGTATAGCAACAGCACAAATGGATTCGATACCCCTAGTAGTAGTAACAGGACAAGTACCAAGGCCAGCAATTGGAACAGATGCTTTTCAAGAAACAGATATATTCGGGATCACACTACCTATCGTGAAACATTCTTGGGTTATTCGAAACCCCTCTGATATATCTAAAGTGGTTTCACAAGCATTTTTTATAGCCACTTCTGGAAGACCTGGACCAGTTTTAATTGATATACCAAAAGATGTAGGCCAAGAATTCTTTAATTACGAAAGAATCTTCCCAGGTGAATTTGTACCAAAAGGTTTTAAAAAGAATAGTGACATTAATGAAGATGATATAATTAAGGCTGTTGATTTAATTAAAGCTTCGAAAAAACCTTTACTTTATGTAGGAGGAGGAGCTATTGCATCTGGAGCACATGAAGAGTTAAATAAGTTATCCCATAATCACAGTATTCCAGTTACTACAACACTTATGGGCAAAGGTGTTTTTGATGAAAGAGATGAGTTATCTGTGGGTATGTTAGGTATGCATGGAACAGCTTATGCTAATTTTGCTGTAACTGAATGTGACTTATTAATAGCAGTTGGCGCAAGATTTGATGACAGAGTTACAGGCAAATTAGATACATTTGCCCCCCATGCCAAAGTAATTCATATAGATATTGATCCAGCAGAAGTAAATAAAAATAGAGGAGTTGAAGTGGCAATAGTTTCAGATGTACTTACAGCTCTTTCAATGATTAATAAAGTTTATGATGAAAAACAAGGAATTAATGATAACAAAGATTGGTTAAATAAAATTAAATTTTGGAAAGATAAACATCCTTTATTTTTGCCTCCTAAAGATGGAGACATTTACCCACAAGAAGTTTTGATAAAGTTAAGAGAATTTTCACCTGATGCTTTCATAACAACTGATGTGGGACAACATCAAATGTGGGCAGCTCAATATCTGAGAAATGCACCAAGAAAATGGATAAGTAGCGCAGGTTTGGGAACTATGGGATTTGGATTGCCAGCTGCAGTAGGTGTTAAAGCGGCTTTCCCTCAGTCAGAGGTTATATGTATTGCTGGTGATGCAAGTATTTTAATGAATATTCAAGAGCTTGGGACGCTCTCTCATTATGGACTAAACGTCAAGATTGTCATAATAAATAACCGTTGGCAGGGAATGGTTAGGCAATGGCAAGAAAGTTTCTATGATGAGAGATATTCTGCTTCAGATATGAGCAATGGTGAACCTGACTTCGTAAAGCTTGCAGAATCATTTGGAATCAGAGGTGTCTTAATAACAGATCGCAATCAGTTAGATAGGGATTTTCAATCCGCATTAGCTTCTGAAGGACCAACCTTAATTAATATTCGAGTCAGGAGAGACGAGAATTGTTATCCCATGGTCCCTCCTGGGAAAAGTAACGCTGAAATGGTTGGTTATGTTAATAATAAAAAGATTACTTAATTGGTTACTTCTAATTGAAGATAATTTTTTTAAATTATAGATTTAATCTAGTTAACCTAATTTATTTTCAATTTTGAGAAAGCTATTTAAATTACTACTGGTTATTTTATTAATACTAAGATTACCTTCAATGGTTAATTCTGCAGAAGTTTTACAAATCAACAATTCAAATATTATTCAAATAGGCGACCAAAATAGAAACTTGACAGTAAGTTTAATCTGTACAAAAGTTGAAGAGAAAGATGAATCTAGTGCTGTTCAACTTTTGCAGAAAACATTTCCCAGAGGTACAAAAGTAAAAATTAGACCTTACGGGATGAAAAATAAAAACTTATCTGCAAAAGTTTTTAAAGTTTCAGATCAAATGGAAATGAGCCAAATATTAATAACAAATCACCTTGCTACAAACATATGTCAGAGTTGAAAAAATTTATTAGGATGAAATAAAACTCCATTGTCTTTTTTGGGTTTTGTTTCTTCTCCATGAATAAAACTCTAAATGATTTTCATATGTGCAAATATTTGATATGTCTATGTTTGATTCAAGAATTTTTTCTTTTATTAATTGATCAAATGCATATCCTTGTATGTCTAGAGGATTAAATTCTTTGTCATAATTATTTTTTATTGTATTTATTTTGTTTTCAGGGATAAAATCTCTTAAGTCTTGTGAATGATATTCTTGAAGAAAATTTTTAAACGTCTCTTTATCTAGAGAATATTTTTCCCCAGATATTGATGGCCCTATTGCAACAAGTAAGTCTTCTCTTCGTGAACCCAATTTTGTAATAGTTTTTAAGAAATTAGGAATAATTTTCTTCTCTAAACCAACTCGGCCACAATGTATAATTCCAACTCTTCTACTCGACTTATCTGCAAATAAGATTGGCATACAATCAGCAGAGTATACCCATAAATTCTGATTTAATTTATCACTTAAAATACCATCAGCTTTTACTTTTTCATTTTTATTCAAATCAAAAGGGAAAACAATAAGATTGCTATGAATTTGATGAAGAAAATAATTTTTATTGTCACCTTTTTTTAATGAAAATGCCAAGTTTTCAATATCAATATCTGAACTCTCTTTAGTAAGAAATCCATGGGTAAATTTGAAATCCTTAAGAAGGGGGGATATGTAAAAACTAAATTTTCTAAATGAGTGTTGACTATTTTGCTTGAAAAATTTTTTTTTGGAAAATTTCATGAGCTAATCATGTAATTAGTTCAATGTCTTTTAAGATCCAAAAACCTGAGAATTCTTCCGTGAAAGGAGTAGATTGTATAGAAATAAATTGATACCCTTTTGAAAACCTTCGTGACTCTTCAAATTTAAGATTCAATTCTTTAGCAGCTTGCTGCGATAAGTCTGTTACTAGCCATTTATCATCCTCTGATGCCTCTAAAATCAGTCTATTTTTTTCAATAATGAGTTTGATAGGTTCAAGACTACTAAACCATGCTGCAAGAGCAATAGCTCTATTTTCACTAAATAGTCTTAGCCCTGGGACTTGATTTTTATCATCTATGGCTTTCTCTATGGGGAAAATGTCCCCAAATTCAATTGGCCAATCTGATGATTCTTTTAGAGCACCGATTGAAAGTTCAGAAATAGTTAATGAATCTCCTCTTAAAGCTTCAGGAAGGGGTTTTGGCTCATTTTCAATTGAAGATGTGAATGATGGTGCAAGTACCCCATTTACATAGCCAGTTTCCTTTGGATAAATTTCTTTTTCTAAAAATTTAATTCTTTCAAACAAATTGTAAGTTCTCCTGCTAGGCAGTGCTTCAATACCAATATTCTCAAGTGACTTTTTAATTATTGATTTCATTGAAGATCTCCAAAACCTAACTTTCTCAGGTTTGCCTATGCCTTTGCCTTCAGCAAAAAGGAGAGCTTCTTTGAGTGCTTCAGTAAGCCAAACAGAGTTAACTTCATTTGCAGGACATATTTTGTTCCAGTAAAAATTTTCTTTGAGATAGAAATTTTTCTTTGTTGAGATAATTAGCTCCCATCTTTTTTTACCATTACTTTCTAATATTGGCCTTGAATAAAAATCCAATTCCCAATCTATTTTTTTTACTTGATTATTCAAGCCTGTAATATTTTCAATCATTATTGTTAAGCCTTATTGTCAAAAATTGCTTGAGTTTTTTTTGCTCTCTCATGAGCCTCTAACATTACTTTTTCTTTATCAATAAGCAACTCTCCAGCTGCATTCTCCAACAATGCTGTGTCTAATCCTATTCTACCTTTTTCTAAATCTATCTCAGTTATCAAAGCCTTTATTAATTCCCCTTCAGCAAAAACTTCTCTCAAACTTCTGATAGAGCCTTTTGTAACTGATGATTGATGGAGCAGTCCGCTTGCGCCGCCAATATCTACAAAAAAACCATAAGGTTTAACTGCTAAAATCTCACCTTCTATTAATTGTCCTAGCTTTAGTTCTGAAAATTTAGCTATTAAACTTGCTTTTTTTTCTGATAAAACCAGTTTTCTGGATTCGGGATTAACTTCTAAGAAAGCTACTTTGATGGTTTTGCCAACTAACGATTGATAATCATTCCCTTCCTCTAATTGAGATCTTGGAATAAAGCCTCTTAACCCATCTACGTCACAAGTCAACCCTCCACGATTAAACCCATTTATCAAAACTTCAATTAAATCACCATTTTTGGAAATTTCGCTTACTTTCTCCCAGCTTTTTCTTAAAATAAGCGCTCTTGCGCTGACTGTTACCATTCCATCTGCATTCTGCTCTTTAATTACTAAAACCTCTAATGATAATCCGATTGGGAACTTTTCTTTAAAGTTTGTAATAACACCAAGACAACTTTCTTTCTTGGGCATAAACCCTGGAGCTTTACCTCCTATGTCGACATACAACCCGTCACTCTCAATAGCAATAACTTTGCCTTGTATGATCTCACCTGTTAAACCAATTGGCTCATTCTCGTTAAGAGCAGCTAAAAACTGATTTTCATCAAAATCAAATTCATCAACTGTTCTTGTAAGTTCAATCTCTTCAAGAGATTTGGGTGGGTTTAATGGTTTTGCTAATTCTTTTTTATTAATTTCAACTTCTTGAGAAGCTTTTTTAAAAGGAGACTCTGATGATTTGTAGTCTGTCAAATTATTATTACTAGTTAAATGTTCTGATTTATCTCTATCTTTATTGTTTTGGTCATCGTTTGGGACTTCTATATTTTCTTCGTGAATATTTTTATGTGAAACTTTCTTATTTAATTGAAGAACTTGAATAGGTTTTTTCAAATCCACTTTGTTGCCCTTTGATGGTTTGCCCTCCTGGGCATTATTATCACTTACTCCCTTCATAGGTAAAATAGATACTAATTAAATTATTAACACATTTTAAAGGCTATTTACCTAATTCTAAATAATGAACTCTAAATCGATACCTAATAAGTATGAATATTTGTCTTGGCCAGAAATAAAAAATACTGCATCCAAGCCTCGATCAACTATTATTTGGCCTTTTGGAGCAGTTGAGCAACATGGCCCACATTTGCCTCTCGCAACCGACTCTATATTTGTTGACGAGATTGTAAATGAAGTATTTAAATTAATTCCTAATGAAATGCCATTAAAGAGAATGCCAACGCAATTAATTGGATTTTCTCCTGAGCACTCAGGATTTGCTGGCACTTTAACTTTATCTTCTAATTTGTTAATTTCACTAATTATTGAAGTCGGCCATCAATTATCCAAGATGGGATTTAAAAGACTAATTTTGTTAAATGCTCATGGGGGGCAAATATCTTTACTGAACACTGCAGCTAGGGAACTTAGAAGAGGAGCGCCTAAATTATCTGTTTTCCCTTGCTTCCTATGGCATGGAGTTGCTGGCCTCGATGACCTTCTTACACAAAGTGAGTTAGAGAATGGTTTACATGCATCATTAGCAGAGACAAGTTTAATGATGGCACTGAATCCAGAACTTGTTGGAGAAGAACGACCATGTGAAGGGATCTTGAAGAATTATCCACAAGGTTGGAGCCTTGAGGGAAATGCTCCTATCGCCTGGTTGACGAAAGATATAAGTAATTCTGGTGTTATTGGTGATAGTAGAGGAGCAAATGAAGAGTTAGGACTCTAATTAAAAAAACTACTTGTAAATCATTGGTATAATATGTTACTAAGTTTAATGTCTTCTGATTGGCCTAGTTAATAGTATTGGTAAAGTATTGTGCATTTAATTAAGTGGTTTAACATTTGACACTATTTTCATGATATATATATAAACTCATTATAATTATGTAAACTCATTGCATAATGAAACTAAAGCCTTATTGACATGCAAACCATCGAATCAAGTAAAAACGCTGATATCCAAATTACATCAGAAGACAATCCAATCAATTTACCTGACTTTAGCACTGAGGCTTACAAGGATGCTTACAGCAGAATTAATGCGATAGTGATTGAAGGAGAGCAAGAAGCTCACGATAATTACATTTCAATTGCATCTCTTTTACCAAATGAATCAGATGAATTAACAAAGCTTGCAAAAATGGAGCTTAAACATAAAAAAGGTTTTACTGCTTGCGGAAGAAACTTGGGTGTTGAGGCAGATATGATTTTTGCAAAGAAATTCTTCTCGAAACTTCACGGTAATTTCAAAGTCGCATTAGAAAATGGTAATTTGACAACTTGTTTATTAATTCAAGCGATCTTAATAGAAGCTTTTGCAATATCTGCTTATCATGTTTACATCAGAGTCGCAGATCCATTTGCTAAAAAAATAACACAAGGTGTAGTAAAAGATGAGTATCTACATCTAAATTATGGTCAAGAATGGTTAAAAGCTAACTTAAAAACCTGTAAGGATGAATTGATGCAGGCCAATAAAGCTAATCTTCCTCTAATAAAGAAAATGTTAGATGAGGTTGCTGATGATGCTTCAGCACTTGCAATGGATAGAGAAGAATTAATGGAGGAGTTTATGATTGCCTACCAAGATACCTTGTTAGAAATTGGGTTAGATAATAGAGAAATAGCCCGAATGGCGATGGCGGCTATTGTTTAAGTTTATATTTTTAATTATTTAAAATTTTATTTTTGCAATAGCTAAATAACTCTGTGCTATTGTTTTTATCTATAGTATTAATTTAAATATCTAATTTGCAATGTTTGGTTTAATTGGCCACTCAACAAGTTTTGAAGATGCTAAGAGGAAAGCCTCTATGCTTGGCTTTGACCATATTGCCGATGGTGATCTAGATGTTTGGTGTAGTGCCCCTCCTCAGCTTGTTGAGAATGTTGAAGTAAAAAGTGCGACTGGAATTTCAATTGAAGGATCATACATAGATTCTTGTTTCGTGCCTGAAATGCTTTCAAGGTTTAAAACTGCAAGAAGAAAAGTATTAAATGCAATGGAGCTAGCTCAAAAGAAAGGAATAAATATTACTGCTCTTGGTGGATTCACTTCAATAATATTCGAGAATTTTAATCTGCTTCAACATAAGCAAATAAGAAATACCTCTCTTGAATGGGAGAGATTTACTACTGGAAACACTCATACTGCCTGGGTAATATGCAAACAGCTTGAATCAAATGCTCCTAAGGTTGGGATAGATTTAAAAAAAGCAACAGTCGCTGTTGTTGGAGCTACTGGTGACATTGGAAGTGCTGTTTGTAGATGGCTTACAAATAAAACTGGGATTAGAGAATTGCTCATGGTAGCTCGGCAACAAGATCCTTTATTGTCTTTACAAAAAGAGTTAAATGCAGGCAGAATCACATCTTTAGACGAAGCCTTGCCATTAGCTGATATTGTCGTTTGGGTAGCTAGTATGCCAAAAACAATAGAAATAGATACTCAAAAATTACAAAATCCTTGTTTAATGATTGATGGTGGATATCCAAAGAATCTTGATGAGAAGTTTAAAGGGAAAGAAATCTACGTTTTAAAGGGAGGTATAGTAGAGTTTTTTAGTGATATTGGATGGAATATGATGGAACTTGCAGAGATGGAAAATCCACAAAGAGAAATGTTTGCTTGTTTTGCTGAGGCGATGATCTTAGAGTTTGAAAAATGTCACACTAATTTTAGTTGGGGACGAAATAATATTACTCTTGAAAAAATGGAATTTATAGGTGCTGCATCTGAGAAACATGGTTTTTCAGCTATCGGTCTTGACAAGCAGATAAACCCCTTACCTGTTTAATTGATTATGGCTAGACGTTTCCTATTAGATTTTGAAAAACCACTTGTTGAGCTAGAGAAACAAATTGAACAAATTCGTGAATTAGCTCGCGATTCAGAAGTTGATGTTAGTCAACAACTTTTGCAGTTAGAAACGTTGGCCACTATAAGACGAGAAGAAATTTTTAAATCACTTACACCTGCCCAGAAAATACAAGTAGCTAGGCATCCACAACGGCCAAGCACTTTAGACTTTGTTCAAATGTTCTGTGATGATTGGATAGAATTGCATGGAGATAGAAATGGTGGAGATGATATGGCTTTAATAGGTGGGATAGGAAGTATAAATAATAAATCCGTTCTTTTATTAGGTCATCAGAAAGGTAGAGACACTAAAGAAAATGTTATTAGAAATTTTGGAATGGCAAAGCCTGGAGGATATAGAAAGGCTCTTCGGCTTATGAAGCATGCGGATAGATTTAAGTTGCCAATTTTAACTTTCATAGATACCCCTGGTGCTTATGCAGGTCTTTCAGCAGAAGAACAAGGGCAGGGTGAGGCTATTGCTAGGAATCTGAGGGAAATGTTTGGTTTGAAGGTTCCAATTATTGCAACAGTCATTGGAGAGGGAGGTTCTGGCGGTGCTCTTGGGATTGGAGTGGCTGATAGGCTAATAATGTTCGAACATAGTGTATACACTGTAGCCAGCCCTGAAGCATGTGCCTCTATATTGTGGAGGGACGCAGCAAAAGCATCAGAAGCAGCCTCGGCATTAAAAATTACAGGCCAAGATTTATTGAAATTAGGAGTTATAGATGAAGTATTACCTGAACCTGCTGGAGGTAATAATTGGGCACCAATACAGGCAGGTGAAACCCTGAAAAACTCAATTGAAGGACATCTTAATTCTCTCCTTTCTATGGAAACAGAAAAACTATTGGATCAAAGATATGAAAAATTCAGGCGCTTAGGTAAGTTTATAGAATCTGCCAAATTAGATGAGATGTTTATAGAAATTCCTAAACAATCAGAGTAAATTGAATTTAGCATTAATTACAGGAGCATCAAAGGGTATTGGGAGGTCTACAGCGAAAGTATTCGCTAATGCTGGTTGGGACCTTATATTGCTGGGAAGAGATTTAAGCTTGATGGAAGAATTAAAATCAGATTTATCTTCAACAGGTAGGAAAATTTTTATTGTTAAATGTGATTTGTTGAATAGTCAAAATATTAAAATAGAAATCCCCAAAATGTTAAATAATATTGGTTGTCCATCAGTATTGATAAATAATGCAGGCTTTGCTATTAACAAAGATTTGATGGACACTACCATTGATGAATGGCAAAAAATTATTCAAGTAAATCTTTCAAGTGTTTTTCAAATGTGTAACTTGATTGTTCCCAGAATGAGAGAAGAAGGAGGGGTTGTTATTAACGTTAGTAGTCATGCGGCCAATAATGCTTTTCCGCAGTGGGGAGCATATTGCGTTTCAAAAGCAGCTTTGGCTTCTTTTACAAAATGTTTAAGAGAAGAGGAGAGATCAAACTCAATCAGGGCTTGCACTATCACTTTGGGGTCTGTAAACACTCCTTTATGGGATTCTGAGTATGTTAAGGCTGAATTTGATAAAAATTCGATGCTCTCATCTGATCAAGTTGCTCAAAATATCCTATATATCGCAGAGCAAGATTCTAGCCAAATAATAGAAGATCTTACTCTTATGCCTTCTAGTGGGGCTTTTTAAATTAATTAAACTTATAAAGGTGTCCAGGTTAAATTAAAAATAGGTTTGTAAGGCTCGGATGAACATCTAAGTGTGATATACTTTGTTGGTATATTTGCTTTTTTAAATATAAAGTAAAAAAATAGTTACCAAGTAATTTTCAGTATATTCACTTATGACTTCAACAATTTCTAGTGAAAATTTCAAAAAAAAGATTGATAAGAATTTTTCAGGTAAATTAATTTCTGAAATAATACGCGAAAGAATTAAAAAGAACAAAACAAGATTCCATGCAAATGATAATATCTCTGAATTCATAAATGAAGGTGAATTAGAGATACTTGAAAAAGAAGTTGCTTCAAGAATCAAAGACTTACTTAAGTCATTGCTTATTGATGTAGAAAATGATCACAATACACAAGAAACTGCTGAAAGAGTTTCAAAAATGTACCTTAACGAGGTTTTTAAGGGTAGATATTTCAAACAGCCAAAAGTAACTAGTTTCCCAAATGATAAGAATCTAGATGAAATTTATACTGTTGGTCCTATCACAGTAAGATCAGCCTGTTCACACCATCTTGTTCCTATCTTAGGCGAATGTTGGATAGGTATTAAACCTGGTAATAAGGTTATTGGTTTATCTAAATTTGCAAGAGTTGCTGATTGGGTTTTCTCAAGACCTCACATTCAAGAGGAAGCAGTCATGATACTTGCTGATGAAATTGAAAAACTTTGTGAGCCAAAGGGATTGGGTATCATTGTTAAAGCTCAGCATTATTGCATGAAATGGAGAGGGGTTAAAGAACCTAATACAAGCATGATTAATTCTGTAGTTAGAGGTGATTTCAGACATGACTCAAGCCTTAAACAAGAATTTTTTGAGCTTGTCAAACAGCAATCCTCAACTAACAATTATTAATTTTTTACATAGTTTATAATTTCTTCAATTTTTCTTAAATCCTTAACACCAGGCCTAATCTCAACACTGCTAGAGACATCAAATCCATTTGGTTTTATATACTTAGGAATTATTTTTATCCATTCTGCTGAAATTCCTCCTGCAAGCCACCATGGTTTTCTAAACTTAATGTTCTGCAAATACTCAGTTCTTATCTTGATTCCAGATCCCCCATAAGTATCTTTATTCCAGGAATCTAGGAGTATACCGTCAATGAAATCTTCATATTGAGTAATCAACTCAACATCGTTTTGGCTTTTTATCCTGAAAGCTTTCCAAATATCGCTTGAAGGTACAGTCTTTTTTAGTGTTTTGCAATATTCAATATCTTCATCACCATGTAGCTGTATGACATGATTCTTATACTCTATAACTTTTTTATTAACTATTGATTGAATAGAGATATTTTTCACAACAGAAACTTTTTTTAGTGATGGAAAAGATTTTTCAAGTTCACTGAAGATTGCGCTTTCTTTTATATCAGATACATATCTTGGAGACTCTTGTACAGATATAACTCCAATTGCATCAACTCCCAATTTGGCTATTTCGATAGCTTGTCTAACTGAAGTAATACCACAAATTTTCACTTGTGTTTTGTTTTCAAACATCTTTTATTTTTGAAATGAAGTAAGTAGAGTAGACTTAACATTAACTATAATGGAGATTAATTTTTGAGGGGTTGGCAGATTCTAAAAATATGGGGTATTCCATTTAAAATTCATCCTAATTGGTTTTTACTGCTTTTATTCTTCTCATGGAGTATTAGTAATCAGGTTAATTTAGCTGCTGATAATATATATAACCTACAGGAATCTTGGCTAATTGGATTTTTGAGTGCTCTTTTTTTGTTTTGTTCAATTATTTCTAGTCAAATATTTCATACGTTTGTATGTTTAACTCAAGGTGTAAAAATAAGAAACATAACATTTTTTTTTCTTGGAGCCATTCTTCAGACTGAAAAAGATTGCCAAAATGCGCTTGGAAATATAAAAATTGCTTTAGTAAGACCTTTATTTTGTATCCTAACAGCAGTTGTTTTGCTTTTACTAAGTTATTTAAGTGAAACAAAAGAGCAAATATTAATTAATATTATTTCCAGAGTTGGGATACTCAACCTTTTCTTGGGTTTTCTAAATTTGATACCAGTTGGATCTTTAGATGGGGGTGTGTTAGTTCAAAGTATAATTTGGCATCTTTCTGGAAATAAAAACAAAGCCAGGAATTTCCTCAATAAATCAACACTCGTCTTTTCAATACTAGTTCTGTTTACTGGTGTACTAATTTTATTCAATGCAAGTGTTTATTATGGAATATTGCTCTCAATCTTGGGTTTGTTTGGAATTAATTTTGCTAAGTCTGAAAGCCAATTTCTTAATATTGAGAAAATTCTACAGAACAGCAACATATCTGAATTAAAATTAATACCTCTCAGAAGAATTGAGTTTGATTCAAATTTTAAAGAATTTAATAGGCTAGTATCAAGCCAAAATATTTCATCTAACAAATATTATTTTGTGACTAAGGATGGTAGGTGGGATGGTTTCCTAACGGATGATAATTTGAAAAGCGTATCAATTAAAAAATGGGATAAAACATTTGTAGAGGAGTTCAGTAAACCTATGAGTGATTTACAATCGCAAAATGAAAATACTCCAGTATGGAAAATCATAGAAAATATAGAAAAAACAAATGATGGGATTTTATTAATTGTCAATTCTATTGGTTTGCCGAAAGGTTTAATTGATAGAAATAGGATAGGTTATTTTGTTCTTAACAAACTTGGAATTGATCTTTCTGGGGATTTAATGCAAAAATTAAAATCTAAAGATAAATACCCACTTGGACTTCAACTTCCAAGAATTATTAATTTAATGAAAAAGAAAGGTGATATCAAGTAAAACTAATAAATTCAAGTAGGCTTCATCATCCTCTTTAGATCAGAATAACTAACATTAACTTTATTAATTGATTGGCTTGCATAATTTTCGATGAAACAATTTTTTAAAAGTTCAATTATTTTACTTTTACTAAATTTTATTTCTAAGGGAGGCGGTGGCTCTTCATCAAATAATTCTAGCCATAGGTCTTGTGGTGGGTCGAGTTGAATCTCTCCATGCTGAAGAAAAGAACCTTTTTTAGAAAATATTGCACTGCCAATTCTTTTAAATCCATTATGATCTATCAGGTCACAAGTAAAAGATGAACCAAAGCAATTATCTTGAACGATTGATTTGCTAATTGTTCCATTTTTTAGGCTGACATTTAATTTATCAAAACTTTCTTTGAGCCAATCGTTTACTCTTTCATAACTAAATCTTTCATATAATGATTTTTTAAACGTGAGAGCGTATGTTATCCCCCCATTATGTAAAACAGCGCCTCCTCCAGAAGGCCTTCTTACAATATTGATTAAACCCTGACGGGATAATTCTAACCATTTGTGAGGTAGATTCTTTTGATGATGCCCTATAGATATCCAGCAACCATCCCACGTGTAGAATCTAAGGGTAAATATCACGTCCTTATCTAATGAGGTTTGGTCTAGCATAAATAAATCAATATTCATATTGATTTGTCCAGACTCTTTTATGGTTTGAATAATATATGCTCTATTTTCTGCAATCAAAATAGAAATTCTCGATTAATTAATCTCATTTTAAACAGCTAGGTATGATGTGAAATAAATATTTCCATTACATCATTTTGTAATAATGTGTTTTTTCTCACTTTAAGAGGGAGAATAATAAAAACTTAATTTAACTTTAATTATGGATCCATCTCAAACCATTGATCTAGCAGGATTATGCCTAATTGTTGTAATCCATGCTGGCATTTTAGCTTTAAGATTAGGTATTAGCTTAGGTAGAGCATAATTCCAATTAAAACTTAGATATTAGATTAGATTTTTATATCAATAATTTAAACATAAACTTCCTGTCTCATTAAAGATAGATTTTAATGAAACTTATTTTATGATTGCGAAAACCGAATATGACTTCTTACAGTAATAAAACTACCAAGCTGTTCACCTTGTTTAATAATACTGAGGCTCAACTGCACTATGTTAGTTCAGTTTTTTTAATAGTAAAAATATGCATTTTTTTAATGGTTTTTGTCAGTTTGTTCAAAGTGGGTTATGTTTCAAAAATAAGAATAACTAGATTAAGAGAAATTAAAAACTCATACTTATTTGAGAAAATTAGATATCAAAGATTATCCGATAGTTTTGACAATTTATTTTCCGTTGAAGGTCAGCAAAGATTTATGAAGGATCAAGATCAAATGATTTCTAGAGGCATATTGAGAGTAATATGGCGTTGATGTAGATAAATTTGCATCACCTACTTTCTATTGAGGTTAATTTTAGTGGTGAATCAAAAAAAAGGCATAGCTTTAATTACAGGAACGACATCAGGCGTTGGCCTGAATACTGTCAAACCATTACTTAATGCTGGTTTTGAAGTTTTAGCTATTAATCGTTCAACAAACAGGGCAAGAAGAGAATGTCAAAGCATTCTTTCGGAAGAAGATCTTAAGAACGTAAATTTTATCGAACTTGATTTATCAAACTTGAATGATGTTAGGTATGGGGTTAAAGAAATTCAAGATAAGTACGGCAATTTTTTGAAGGTACTGATTTGTAATGCTGCAGTTTATAAACCAAGATTGAGAAGACCTGAAAGATCAGCACAGGGATTCGAGAATTCAATGGCAGTAAATCATCTAGGTCATTTTCTTTTAATTAATTTACTTATAGAAAATCTTTTGGAATCCGATTCCGAAATTAATTTAAACGGCAAATTAATTAAATTTGTTCCAAGGATAACAATTTTAGGTACAGTCACTGCTAACTATAAAGAGCTTGGCGGTAGAATTCCAATTCCAGCACCTGCTGATTTAGGAGATTTATCTGGATTTCAGAAAGGTTTCTTATCTCCAATTAGTATGGCTAACGGTAAAAAGTTCAAACCTGGCAAAGCATATAAAGATAGTAAATTATGTAATATGATCACTGTCCAAGAAATTTCTAAAAGATTTTCTAGTGAAAAACTGATTTGTAATTCTCTTTATCCTGGATGCGTTGCTAATACAAAACTATTTAGAGATACACCTTGGCTTTTTAGAGTTCTATTTCCACTATTTCAGAAATTCATTACGAGAGGATATGTCTCTCAAAGATTAGCTGGAGAGAGAGTCGCTTTGGTAGCTACTGGGGAAGCTTATGCTAAGTCAGGAGTTCATTGGAGTTGGGGCAATCGGCAAAAATCTGGAAGAAAGGCTTTTTCTCAGCAATTATCTGAAAGAATTATTAATCCATCAACTTCTCTAAAAGTTTGGGAATATTCTAATAAATTAGTTGGTTTAGATTAGTCAAATCCTAATAGGTCAAATATTTCTCTATCTTTGAGTGGTGTTCCCTCGAGAGGCTTTACGTTATTTAGAAGCTTTTCTGCAAGGGATAAGTATTCTTGCTGAACAGCAATAACATCCTCAGTTTGTTCCATCTCAAATATTGTACATTTTTTAAGCCTTGATCTTCTTATGGCATCAACATCTTTAAAGTGAGCCATAGTCTTTAAACCTGCCTTCTCATTGAATTTATCAATTTGATCAGTATCTTTTGACCTATTCGCTACCACCCCTCCAAGTCTAACTTTATAGTTTTTAGCTTTCGCTTGGATGGCGGATACAATCCTATTCATAGCAAAAATTGAGTCAAAATCATTAGCGGTGACTATCAAACAATAATTTGCATGTTGTAAAGGAGCGGCAAATCCTCCACAAACTACATCTCCAAGAACATCAAAAATAACTACATCAGTATCTTCAAGAAGATGATGCTCTTTTAATAGTTTTACGGTCTGACCTGTTACATAGCCTCCGCAGCCAGTACCTGCGGGAGGACCACCACTTTCCACGCACATGACTCCATTAAAACCTTCAAACATAAAGTCATCAGGCCTTAGCTCCTCGCTATGAAAATCCACTTCCTCGAGAATATCAATTACTGTAGGCACCATTTTGTGAGTCAAAGTAAAAGTACTATCATGCTTAGGATCGCAGCCTATTTGTAATACTTTTTTACCTAACTTGGAGAAGGCAGCAGAAAGATTAGAGGAAGTTGTTGATTTGCCAATGCCTCCTTTTCCATAGACAGCAATGACTAATGCTCCTTCTTCAATATTTATTTTAGGGTCTTGCTTGACTTGAACACTTCCTTCTCCATCAAGAGGTTTATTTATTGTACTTGTCATTTAAATCTGAAATTAACACGTTAATACTTATATTCTTGCAGGTATATGCTACATAGAATATATTTCTAAACAAATAGTTATTTATTATGATTAAAGATACAAGATATATGTTTATAACTAAATATTCCCCCTTTTTTATTTATACTTTGAGTGAAAATACTCATGCTTAAATTATAATTTTTTTGTATTGATTATCCAAAAAATGCCTTGGCGTCATATAGGGTCTCATCGCTAATTTCAGGAAGGCCTTTTGAGAGCGCATATTTCTCAGTATTTGATTTAACTTTACCTCTTACAAAAAATGGGACTTTTGTCAGTTCTGCCTTTCCAGATTCTGTCCAAATAACACCTCCTTTATTAGGAATATTTATCTTACTTTGATCATGGGAAGCTTCTTGATTTCCTATACCTTTTGAAGCGGTGTGTCCTAGATGACTTTGATGGCCATCCACGAATTCAAAGTCATGCTTGAACATATCAATAAGATGCTCTTCAAGACCCATCATTAGAGGATGAACCCAGTCGTCAAAAATCACATTAGCTCCTTCCCAACCCATTTGGGGACTATATCTTGCTGGTACATCCTGAACGTGCATTGGAGTACTGATAACTGAGCAAGGGATGCCAAGCCTTTTAGCGCTGTGCCTTTCCATTTGAGTACCTAAAACCAATTCAGGTGATGCCTTCCTCATAGCATCTTCAACTTCTAGGTAGTTATTTGTAATAAGTGCTTCTAGATTCAAGTCCTTAGCCTTAGCTCTTACTTGTCTTGCCATCTCTCTGCTGTAGGTTCCTAGTCCAACAACTTCAAAACCTAATTCTTCCTTTGCAATTTTGGCGGCTGTAATTGCATGAGTACCGTCCCCAAATATAAATACTCTTTTCCCTGTTAAATAATTTGAGTCAACTGACTTGGAATACCAGGGAAGTTTTGACTTGTGCTCTAGTTCTTCTTTATTCGTTAAAGGTAGGTCAAGCTTCTCATGAACTTCATTAATAAAATCAATTGTATTTTTAATACCAATTGGAATGGTAGTGGTATATTCCATTCCAAAATTACGTTTAAGCCATTCACATGATGTTTCAGCAATCTCTTTATATAGGCAAATATTTATATCAGCATCAGTTAATCTTTTAATATCGTCAGGGCTAGAACCAAGTGGAGCCACAACATTAGTATCAATTCCTTGTTCTGAGAGTATGCGTTGAATCTCTATAACATCATCTCTACATCTAAATCCTAATAATGATGGGCCTAATATATTAACCTTAGGTCTTCGACCTAAGGACTTCCACCTTTGAGGATTAATCTTGTCAACTTCATTTGACTGATCTTTTAAAAGAGTCCTAATTAATTGATAAAAAGTTTCTGAAGCTCCCCAATTCTCCTTTTTACTATAGGCAGGTAATTCAAGGTTAACTATTGGAATATCAAAACCCATTCCTTTAGCAAGGGATCCTGGCTGATCTTGAATAAGTTCAGCAGTACAGCTTTCCCCTACAAGAAGGGTTTTGGGTTTAAATCTTTCTACTGCTTCAATAATATTCCTTTTAACTAATTTTGCTGTATCGCCTCCTAAATCTCTAGCTTGAAATGTTGTATAAGTTACGGGAGGCCTTTGACCTCTTCTTTCAATCATTGTGAAAAGAAGATCTGCATAAGTATCTCCCTGAGGAGCGTGAAGAACATAATGAATATCTTTCATTGATGCTGCAACCCTCATTGCACCCACGTGAGGGGGGCCTTCATATGTCCAAAGAGTTAATTCCATAATTTAAATAGTTGCTAATGTTTTAGAGGTAAGAATTTGATTTCTTGTTAAAGGCCTTGAGAAAAGTCCAGCCAAGTCTGCAGCCTGATCAATTCCATGTATTGGACTAAACACCATTTCTATAGACCACTTTGTATTAATACCCTCTGCTTCAAGCGGGTTCGCAAGACCCATTCCGCAAACGACCAAGTCAGGTTTAGATGCTCTGACACGATCAAGTTGTTTTTCTACATGTTGACCTTCAACGATCTTTGTATGATCTGGTAATAAATCAAGCTCCTCTTTCATTAAATTTTTATTTAAGTAAGGAGTCCCAACTTCAATAAGATCCATTTTACATTCATTATGTAAAAATCTTGCTAATGAAATTTCGAGTTGGGACTCAGGTAATAGGAATAATTTCTTGCCTCTTAATATTTCTGTATGTTTTTGTAGCGCTTTTCTAGCCCTACTTGCTAAGGGCGTAACTATTTCATGAACTTTTAGCTCATTAACTTTAAAGGCATCAGCCGCCGCTAAAAACCATTTTGTACTTCCCTCCACCCCTAATGGAAATGGAGCATGGATTATTTGGCAACCTCTATGCTCAAGCTCTCTAACAGTCTCACTTAAATAAGGTTGTGTTAATAATACTTTAGTCTTTTTGCCAATCTTTGGTAATTCAGTTGATTGCCTTGGTGGAAAACTCTCAACGTTAGATATCCCAAACTTATTAAATATCTTCTTGAATCTATCTTCTACATTGTTAGATAATGTTCCAACCAATAATAATTTTTCATCATCTGAAGGTTCCATCAATGGCACTAATGCTTTTAATGCCCCATCTTCACCTTGGGTAAATGTTGTTTCTATTCCACTACCTGAATAGTTAACGAACCTTACCTTGCCTAAAAATCTTTTATTTAATTTTTCTGCCACAGTAGCTAGATCAAGCTTAATTACTTCACTAGGACATGATCCGACCAGAAAGAGAGTTTTAATTTCTGGCCTTCTATTGATTAGATCGTTCACGACTCTGTCAAGCTCTTCATGGGCATCGGCTAGGCCAGCTAAATCTTTCTCTTCAAGAATTGCAGTACCAAATCTGGGCTCTGCAAAAATCATTACTCCAGCAGCACTTTGTATAAGATGAGCACACGTTCTTGAACCAACCACAAGAAAAAATGCATCTGGCATTCTTCTATGAAGCCAAACAATGGATGTCAAGCCACAGAAAACTTCCCTTGGACCAGATTCTTTTTTAAATTCTAAATTACTCATAAAATTAAGATATTTGAGCGATTAACTTAAGCTTGCACACTTTTTTAAATTTAAGAAAGTAATTGATAAGTTCTCTTACCAATTGAACATATTTTGAAAACTTATATGAATGTTTAGAAAATTAAATGCTAATTGGAGATTTAATTTTTTCTTAATTTCTCCAATAGCTATTTTCGTTGTTTAATTTAGACAATTTCCAAATATTTCTTGAAATTTTTGTAGCTAATAAACCACCCCTTTCGATTTTTGACTTTCCTGGCTTAGCTCCTAAAAGTAAGGATATTTCAGAGGTACTTAATGGGGCTCCAGTACGTATTGCTAATTCGGTTAACTCTAGTCTCTCCCTGAGTTTTTTAAGGTTTGTACTGTCAGCATTGTCACTCTCTAGCCAACTAAATGAAGGATCTTTTTGAGATAACTTTTGCATTAAACTTAAGCTTACTAAACCTAATGTTTGATCAGGCGTAAGTTCTTTTTGAGTCGAAGAGCATTTTGAGCTTTTTTTCTGCGAAGAAGTCATGAATTTTTTAGTCCTTTTAAGTAGAACTTATCGGTTTAGCAACAGCTTGCAAGTTAATTTTTAGAAAAATTGATCCGTTTTCCGTTATAGTCCACTGAATGGAACCAACATCTAGCTTAAATAGAGGCGGGGACCGAAAAAATAAAAGTCCTCTAATAACTGGTTCTGAGATTCAGTCTCAGGCCAATGGAGCTAGTTGTTTTATTACAACCGATTCTGAGAAGTCATTGGTTTCAAGACAAGCAAGTCAAGTAGAGCAGATAGAACTCAGAACTTATGTTTTTCTTGATTCTTTGCAACCTCAGTTGGCAGCTTATATGGGAACTGTTAGCCGTGGTTTTTTACCAATACCTGGGGATTCATGTTTGTGGATGGAAGTCTCACCTGGGATGGCCGTTCATAGGGTTACTGACATAGCTTTGAAAGCTAGTAATGTAAGGCTTGGACAAATGATTGTTGAAAGAGCCTTTGGCTCTTTAGCTATTTATCACAAGGATCAAAGCAGTGTTTTGCATTCGGGCGATGTAGTTTTGGACGCGATAGGTAGCGAGATAAAAAAAAGGACAAAACCATCAACTAGTTGGACTGAAGTTATAAGAGCAATAACACCTGATCATGCTGTATTAATAAACAGACAGAACAGAAGTGGTTCAATGATTCAAGCAGGTATGAGTATGTTTATTCTTGAGACTGAACCCGCAGGGTATGTTTTAAAAGCGGCTAATGAAGCTGAGAAGGCTTCGAACATAACAGTCGTTGATGTAAAAGCAGTTGGTGCCTTTGGAAGACTCACTCTAGCAGGCAAGGAGGGAGATGTTGAAGAGGCAGCATCAGCCGCGATTAGAGCAATTGAACAAATAACAAATTACTGATTTTTTTTAAGTTAATCCCATTTCTTTTTTCAAAAATGGTGCTAACGCTCTAGCAGCTTTACCTCTACTTCCAAGCTTTGATAATTGTGAGTGACTAAGTTTCCCGTAGACACAATTTGATTCTTTGACCCAAAAAATAGATTCAAATTCTCCATTGGGATAAAAAGGTACTTTAAGGATTTCACCCCAACAAATTCCAGTTGAATCCTTCACTAAATTACCTTTGGGATCGCATAAAACCATGCAACTTATAAATTTAGCACTTCTATATGGAGTTTCCCCAAGCTCATTCACTAACTTTTTTATCTTTTCAGAATTCGTCTTGGCGTATCTTGCAGAATATATTCCAGGTCTCCCTTCTAAAAAATCGACTTCTAATCCTGAATCATCAGCAAGAGCCCAGGTATTTGTCTCAAGAGCCGCTGCTTGAGCTTTTAAAAGGGCGTTTTCAAAATATGTTTTTCCTGTTTCTTCTACATTAAGGTTGTCAGGTTGTTTTTGCACCTTTAATGTCAAAACATTCAACATTTCAAATATTTCAGAAACTTTTTTAAGGTTTCCACTAGCGATGGTTAAAACTTGTTTACTCAAAATTAGTTTTGACGAGAATGAATATAATAATATACGGAAATTTGATACAGAGACAGGAATAGGTTGAACATTCCACACCTGTGAAGACAGGGCCCGTCTCGTACGTCAAATAACATAATGTAAATTTTTTGCTAACACAACCTAATGTTTTGATGCACTAACTAATTTTCATAAGTATTGATATATCAATTATACCAAGGGTGATAAGTTTAGCTTATCAATAATAGTAAAAACATTAATAGGCTTTTTGGGTAAATATACTTGACTTATAAGTGCTTCATAGATCATTGTGCCTAATGAACATTCCACATTAATACTAAGTAGGCAATGGCTACAGAAACAATGGGTATCGCTCTCGGCATGATCGAGACACGCGGACTTGTACCTGCAATCGAAGCAGCAGACGCAATGACAAAGGCGGCAGAAGTACGTCTTATAGGTCGTGAATTTGTTGGAGGCGGTTACGTAACCGTTCTAGTTAGAGGAGAAACCGGAGCTGTTAACGCTGCTGTTAGAGCTGGCGCTGACGCTTGTGAGAGAGTTGGTGATGGCTTAGTTGCTGCACACATTATTGCTCGTCCTCATAGAGAAGTTGAACCTGCTCTAGGTAATGGAAATTTCCTTGGACAAAAGGACTGAATTATATAAATCAATAGCTTAAAGCTTTTGAATAATTTCCCTACACAAACCAAGGAGTTTTTATGAGTAAGAAGTATGACGCTGGGGTAAAGGAGTACAGAGACACCTACTGGACTCCAGAATACGTCCCCTTAGACACTGACCTTTTAGCTTGTTTTAAGTGCACAGGTCAAGAAGGTGTTCCAAAAGAAGAAGTTGCAGCAGCTGTTGCAGCTGAATCATCTACTGGTACATGGTCCACTGTGTGGTCCGAGCTACTAACAGACCTTGAATTCTACAAAGGTCGTTGCTATCGCATTGAAGATGTACCTGGAGATCCAGAATCTTTCTATGCATTTATCGCTTATCCTTTAGATCTCTTTGAAGAGGGCTCTATTACAAACGTTTTGACATCTTTAGTTGGAAACGTTTTTGGATTTAAAGCTTTGAGACATTTACGTTTGGAAGATATTCGCTTCCCAATGGCTTTTATTAAGACATGTGGTGGCCCTCCAAATGGGATCCAAGTTGAAAGAGATCGTCTTAACAAATATGGAAGACCTCTATTAGGTTGTACCATCAAACCAAAACTTGGTTTGTCTGGTAAAAACTATGGACGTGTTGTATATGAGTGTTTAAGAGGTGGTCTGGATTTGACCAAGGATGATGAAAACATCAACTCACAACCTTTCCAAAGATGGAGAGAGCGTTTTGAATTTGTTGCCGAAGCAGTAAAGCTTGCTCAACAAGAAACAGGTGAAGTTAAGGGTCATTATCTTAATTGCACTGCAACAACTCCAGAGGAAATGTATGAGCGTGCTGAGTTCGCTAAAGAACTTGATATGCCTATTATCATGCATGACTACATTACAGGTGGTTTCACTGCTAATACTGGACTAGCTAACTGGTGCCGTAAGAACGGTATGCTCTTACATATCCACAGAGCAATGCATGCTGTTATTGATAGACATCCAAAGCATGGTATTCATTTCCGTGTTCTAGCAAAATGTCTTCGCCTTTCAGGTGGTGACCAGTTACATACTGGTACTGTCGTAGGAAAACTTGAAGGAGATCGTCAGACTACTTTAGGATACATCGATAACCTGAGAGAATCTTTTGTACCTGAAGACAGATCAAGAGGTAATTTCTTTGATCAAGATTGGGGTTCAATGCCTGGCGTTTTCGCGGTTGCATCTGGAGGAATTCACGTTTGGCATATGCCAGCTCTTCTTGCAATATTTGGAGACGACTCATGTTTACAGTTTGGTGGAGGAACACATGGTCATCCATGGGGTTCAGCTGCTGGAGCTGCTGCAAATAGAGTTGCCCTTGAAGCATGTGTTAAAGCACGTAATGCTGGTAGGGAAATTGAGAAAGAAAGCAGAGACATTCTTATGGAAGCTGCTAAACATAGTCCTGAATTGGCAATTGCTTTAGAA
>MDSZ01161131.1_pt1 | contig 56411 bp, 55 predicted proteins | sample 811201 | NCBI WGS metagenome assembly MDSZ01 (sample SAMN05326647, study PRJNA326480) | marine metagenome | isolation source: seawater | place: Indian Ocean: North | collected 2010
ATGCCTGGCAATGTCCTACTCTTCCATGTCTTAAGACAAAGTACCATCGGCGCTGAAAGGCTTGACTGCCGAGTTCGGAATGGTATCGGGTATTACACTTTCGCAATAATCACCAGGCGGGATTTTTTACTAAAAATATTTGATAATGTAAAGTTTAATATATATCTTTAAAATCAAAATAATCCTAACTTTGTATTTAAAATTAGCTTATTTATTTTGTAAAATTATTTTTTTATGTGAAATTTATTAGAGACAAATACATAGATAAGTCCGACAATTATACCTAAAAAAATCGATATTATTAAAATTAGTTTATCTTTTTTGAGTGATTTTACTTTAGTTGAGTGAATATTGTATCTTACCCATTTAAGATTATCTTGTTTTAGAGAATTAATTTCTTTTTCAATAAATTTTAAATTATCATACTTCCGATTTTGAATTAGCTCGATTTCTTTATCTATTGCTTTATACCCTCTTAGATAATATGCAGTATCTGCAGTATTAATATTGAATGATACACTTGTTTGAGATGAACTAAAATTATCTATTTGATTTTCTTCAATATTAATTTCTTTGGCGATAGAGCTTTGCTCTCTTAAGTAATCTAATCTTTCTCGATCTTTAGAAAGTATTATTTTCTTTTCGAATTCTAAAGATTGTTTTAACTCATTAAAAATTGTTTCATTAAAATTATTCAATGTAAGACTTAATGTATCTAGAAAAATCTTTTTTGCTTCATTAAAATCATCCCATTTTAAATTTAAAGTATAATTATTCCCATTGTTTTTTATTTTTGAAATCTTTAATAAATTTACATATTTAAACAATTCTATTTCTTTCTCTTCATCAGATAAACCTCGTAACTTTTCTCTAACTTTTTTTGTATTTTCCAAAATAAATAGAAATTCATCATAATCATTTAATTCATCAATAAATCTATCTAATATTATTTGATTTGATAATTTTTGTTCACTTGGAATTTCTATTTGAGCTGATTGTATTGATTGAACTGATTGAGTTGATTGAATTCCGTTGACCAGTCTTTTCACAGAATCAAATTTTAAAAATTCTGAATTATTTACTTTAGTGATATTTAATGAGTTTAAATTATTATTTGGTAATTGATTAGAGTATCCAAACCCTACTAGAAATGAAATTAATGTAATAATAGTAATTGCTATTTTACCATCCCAAATGTTCTTTAATAAATCAATAATATCTATTTCATCATTATCGTAAAAAGGGTTTTTTTTTTTCATATAAATGTCTTAATAGCTTAATTTCACTTTCTTATAAATCATTTTGTTTTGTTTTTTTTAAATAAATAGATTGAAGATAAAAACCTACAGGTAAATTATAAACTATCATTAACCAATTATTAAAAAAATTTCCTGTAGTGGTTATAGGCCAAACAGTTATTAATATCCCAGCTAATAAGCAAACCTGGTAATCTGTTAGGGGACGTTTTTGTCTAAAAATTATGGATTTAAGTTGTCTTAGAGATATGTAAGTTAAATAAGTTAAAACGCTAAATAAAAATAAAAAACCTATAATTCCAGTTTCTGCTAATAATTGAATGTAAAAATTATGTGGATGTGTCATACACGGAGTAACTCCTGTTGCATATTTTTCTTCTTTACAAATTATTCTAAACATCTTTGGACCATGTCCAAATATAGGTTGATCTTTGAACATATTATAAGCTGTTCGAAATAAACTATCATGTTGAGGTGAAAAAATTACAGATTCTCTTGAACCTTCAATTATACCCATATTTTCAGCTGGACCTTTAAACATTCTGTTAGTTAAATTTGATGAATTTAAACTTAAAATAAAAATACAAATAAATGCAATAATAAATGTTATTAATCTAAATTTTTGATATTTTTTTATAAGAATAATAATAAAGACTGTTGAAAGATTTAAAAAGAAAAAAGCAGCTCGCTCACCAGACATAAAAATAAGTACATCTACTAAGATAAATAAAATTCCTATAAAATAAATTTCATATTTTTTTTTTTTCTTAATTATAAATAGAGCAAATAATAAAGGAAATAATCTTGATAAGTAGGAACCCATAATAAGTTCATCTCCAAAAAATGAAGAAACACGTGTACCAGATATTTCAAATCCTGATAAATTTAAACCTGCAAAATATCGTAAATAACCATCAATCACTAAAGCTAAAAAACATATAACGATTGCATAATAAAAGATAATTAAGATACTTTTATCTCTTTCAATTAAATACCAAATTAAACAACTAAATAATCCTATTCTAAAATAAAATAATGAACTTTCAAAACTCATCATACTATCTTCAGCCACAAATATACTTAGTAAAATACAATAGATGCAAAAAATAAAGTAAATGATAAATGGTTTATTGTTAAAGAAATGAAATTCTTTATTTTTAAAAACATAAAATAAAAAAATTAAAGCACTAACACTTACAATTAAATCTGGAAAAAAAGGTCCCCATATTAAAAAAGGGATAATAGATGCTATTAATAAATTAATAAAAAATGACTTTGAGTATTTAAAGTTATTCATTATATTTATAGATTATAAAGTTATTTTGTTTTAATCCTCGCGACTTTATTTTTATCACTATCAATAATAATTTCAGGAGAATTTAAATCATTCTTTGAATTGAATTGTTGTTTATAAAAATGATCAACTATTTTTGAATTTGATTGATAAGAGGGGACTAAATTTGAGAGCATATTTTTGACCTCTTCTACTTTATTTTCATATATTAGATTTGATAAATGATCTAGATCATTTTTAAGCTTATCAAAGGGTATGAAAGGGTCTTTTGCTTTTTGAATTTTTTCATGACTTGTTTTTTGCGGATTATCGCCTATCAATAATTCCTCGAATAATTTTTCACCTGGTCTAAGCCCTGTAATTTTTAATTCAATATCTCCATCTAAATTTTTACTATCTTTAATTGTAAGCCCCGAAAGTTTTATCATTTTATAAATTAAGTCTTTTATTTTTACACTCTCACCCATATCTAACACAAATACCTCACATTTCTCTGCCATTGCACCTGCTTGTATTACTAATTGAGACGCTTCAGTTATTGTCATAAAATATCGAGTAACATCAGGGTGAGTTAAAGTTACAGGGCCACCCTTTTTAATTTGCTCTTTAAATTTGGGAATTACTGAACCTGAGGATTCTAATACATTACCAAATCTTACAATTGCAAATTTAGAGTGTTTATTTTGATTATTATAAAGTGATTGAACGCAAATCTCAGCAAGCCTTTTGGATGCACCCATAATATTTGTTGATCTAACAGCCTTATCGCTTGATATTAATACGAAATTACTAACATTATATTTAAGTGCAATTTGTACAATTTTGAAAGTTCCAAATACATTATTTTTGACACTTTCTGAAATATTTTCTTCAACTAAAGGCACATGTTTATAAGCGGCAGCATGATAAACTGTATTTATAGCAAACTTTTTAAATAAAAAATCAATTCTTGATGAGCTTTGAACATTTAAAAGCAATGGGATTATTTTAATATTTTGGTTTATATTTTTTAGCTCTTCACTTATTTTATACAAAGCAAATTCATTTAATTCGATAAGAAGTAATTTTTTTGGATTTAATTTTATAATTTGGCGAGATAATTCTGATCCAATAGAACCTCCTGCCCCAGTTACTAACACAACTTTGGAATTAATATTTTTAGATAACAATGTTTGGTTTGGCAAAACCTCATCTCGATTTAATAAATCTCCTATTTCTAAATCTTTTATGTCAGATACAGATATTTTATCATTAACAATATCTTGAATACTTGGTAGAGTTTTAACAATTAATTTATAATTATTTAAATTTTCTATAATTTTATTTCTTCTAGTTCTATTAATAGATGGAAGTGCGAGAAGAACTAGGTTAATATCGTGAGATTTAATTAAACTTTCTAATTTTGATGGTGCATAAATAATTTTATTCAACATAACTTGATTCTGTAATCGAACGTCATCATCAAGAAAACCGACAACTTCCAATTCAATATTATTTTCTAAACTCATTAGTAACTGACGACCAGCGCTACCAGCTCCGAAAATTAATACTTTTTTTTTATTCTTAGATTTATCTCTAAAATTATAATTACTATCTAATAAATACTTTATAAATAATCTAGAACTTGTGATGGTAAAAAACAACAAAAGTGGCTGAATAATACCAATAGATCGTGGAACACCTTGAATTCCGTAAATTCCAATTATTGAAAAATATAATAATCCGTAAATTAATAAAACTTTTAAAATTGAAATTATTATAGATACACTAGTGTAGCGGAACATTGCTTTATACAAACCCGAAAACCAAAATGTCGGTAATGCTAAAAAAATAGATAACGATGATGAAATAATTATTATATTATTAATCGTAATGAATTTTTCGAGACGTAAATAAAATGCAAACCATGTGCATAAAATACATAAACTCAAATCTATACTAATAACAAAAATCTGCTTAAGATATCTTGGAATTGTGAACATATTCTTTTTAAAATTATTAGTAATATTTAACATTTTAGTTTAATTTAAAATTTATCATTATTTAATAAATAATAGTGAAGTTCTTAGAATATAATAAAAATAATAATACAAATTCATTTTTTTAATCATTTTTGAGTCAGTTTTAGCCAGAAGTGTTGCACTCTTCATTGTTAAGTTTGAAACCTGCGCTAGACCAGTAATTCCAGGTTTAACTTTAAATACTTTTCTTTTTTTTCGTTCATAGATTAATCTTTTCTGATTAAGCAAACATGGACGAGGCCCAACTATGCTCATATCTCCTTTTAATACATTCCATAATTGTGGAAGCTCATCTATTTTAAATCTTCGAATATGATGACCAAAATATGTGACATGTGATAAATCTACTAAATGAGTGCCTTTAGATAAAGTATTCAACTTCATTGTTCTAAATTTTACTAAAACAAAACTTTTTAAATTTAATCCAACTCTCTTTTGTAAAAATAAAGGTGAGCCAGTATCAAATAATCCTATAACAAATACAAAAAAAAATAGAGGTGATAATAAAATAATACCGGTTATAGAAATAAGAATATCAAAGAAACGTATCATCTACTGTTTAAATACCATTTAACCGTTTTTTCTAAACCTTCATCTAAACTAAATGATGGAGTCCAATCTAAAACTTCGCGTGTTTTAGAGCTATCTACCTGTAAAGAAGATAACAATCTTTTAACTTCTAGAGATTTTCCAGTTAAACTAGCTATCAATTTTATTAAAAATGTTGGTAAAGAAAATAAATTTGAAGATTTGTTCATTAATTTAGCCAGTTTGTTGATTAATTCAGATGTTGAGACAGTCTCCAGATCCGAAATTAAAAAAGTATTCCCTGCTGCTTTTGGATTATTTATACATCTAATAATTAAATCTATTAAATTTTGAAGTCCTACAAATGATCGTTTATTTTTAATACTTGCTAAAGGTAATGGCACTCCTCTGTAAATTATATCTAATAGATTCAAAAAATTTCCCTTTACCCCTTCACCATAAATTAATGGAGGTCTAATAATCACTACTTCTAGGCCTGTTTTTTTTGAAATATCCCACAAAGTCTGTTCAGCTTCCCATTTGGATATTCCATATGCATCCTCTGGACTAGGAATACTACTGGTATTAAAACTTGAGGAACCAACAGTTTGCTCACCATTAACTTTGATTGAACTTATAAATATAAAACGTTTAACTCCCATAGACGCGGCTTGGATTGCTAAGTTTTTAGTTCCATCAACATTAATTTTTCTATATGATTTTAATATATTATATTTTTTTTCTTTCATTACGTGTGTCCTTGCAGCACAATGTATAATGCATTCAATATTTAACAACGCATTTTGCCATTTAGTTTTGGAACAAATATCTCCAACATCAAAATTCACTATTTCTTGGGGAAAATTATGATTTTTTGATCTTGTAGACGCGTGAATCATATATTTTTTAATTAGCAAACTTTTGCACAACGCTTTTCCTAGAAAACCATTGGATCCTGTGATTAAAACTTTTGACATTTAAAAAAAAATTTTAGATCTAATATTATTTACAAATTCATCCATACATAAAATTTTTCTTAATTTTCTACGATCTAAATTTATAAATGTTTTGTCTATATTGTTTTTTTCTATTATAGAAAAAATATCAGTAATTGCATCTATATCTGGCTTTACTGTTAAACCAACTTGATTATTTTTAACCCATTTAGCAACACTTGTGTTTTCACTACAAATTGCTAGAATTTTCGCTCCAGTGCATGCATATGTAGAGATTTTGCTAGGAAAAGCGTAATTAGTAATTTGATCATCTATTGGAGCTAAAGCCCACTCATATTTATTTGAAATAGATGCTGCTTGGTGAGAGGGTACAACTCCAAAATATTTTATCAAAGAATAATCTTTAGATAAATTTAAAATCTCATTAGCGTAAATTCCCCCACCTGCAAAGGCAAACTCCATAACACCACCTTTTTGTAAGTATTTTTTAATAGCATCAATTAACAATGGAATTCGTTGTAAACGACCTAGATTTCCAGTAAAAGAAAATCCTCTTTTTTTTTCTTGTTTTGTGGAATTATAAACAAAAGGAACTGATGGATTTTCAATTATAAAAATTTGTTTTTTTGTGTTTGAGCGTTTAATAATTGTATGTTTCATTTGTTCATTTAAAGTAATTAATGAACTAGCTTGACGTAATGTAAAGTTATCTAATTTTTTTAATATAAATGTGAGTAGAGAGTTGAATTTAAAAACAATGTTTGTTGCCTCAGGATGTATATCTTGTAAATGATAAAAATATTCTGTCCGCATAATTTTTGAATATATTGCAACAATAAATGGAACTAAAATAGGAGGGTCTGTTGAAACATAAACTTTTTTAGGTCTTGTCCTTATCAAAATAATTAAAACCCAAAACATAAAAAATATTGTATCAGAAATTCTTTTGAAAAAGTTACTGGCAGAATTAGAAAATGCCCAAGTTAAATAAAATTTTACTCCCGCTCCACGCCTAAAAATTTTTAAATTTTTTTTTATGTTAGAATGATCTTGTGCTATTATTGCAACCTTTTTGTATTTAGCGACACTTTCTGCTAAACGCAAAAGCCCTTCACCAATTACCGGGTAAGTTGGCCAAAAACTTCTATTTATAATTAACAAATCATAGCGATCCACGATTATTTCTTCCAAACAATTCGATTAATATAATCAATGTAGCTATGAATTATGCGTACGATTTTTTCACTAACATTTGGAGCCTCATAATCTTTTACCATAGATAAGGCTCTAGTTTTTCCCCTAGGTTGATTCAGTAGTATTACTAAACTTTGTTGAATTCGATCAATCTCTAGACCTACCATCATCACTGATGTTTCCTCCATACCTTCAGGGCGTTCGTGTGTCTCACGAATATTTAATGCTGGAAAATTAAGAATTGAGGACTCTTCTGTGATTGTACCACTATCAGAAAGTGTTGCCCTTGAGTTAATTTGTAAATTTATATAATCATGAAAACCTAATGGTTTTAAAAAATTTACTTTAGAGGAAAATTTTCTATTTGTTAAATTTAGTTTTTTTTGTGTACGAGGATGCGTAGATACAATGATAGGTAAATCGTATTCTTTTACTAAGAAATTTATTACTTTAATAAGTTTATTGAAATTAATGTCATCCTCTATATTTTCTTCACGATGAGCACTTACTAAAAAATATTTTTTTTTTTTTAGTTTTAATTTTGAAATGATGTTTGATCGTCTGATTTGAGGATAGTAGTAATTTAAAACCTCATACATAGGACTGCCAGTTTTGATAATTTGATCTGTTGAAATGCCTTCTTTTATTAAGTTTTCTCGAGCCAAGGAGCTGTAGGTTAAATTTATATCTGCTACATGATCAACAATTCGTCGATTTATCTCCTCTGGAACACGTTGATCAAAACATCTATTACCAGCCTCCATATGAAAAATGGGTATTTTTTGACGCTTAGCAGGAATTACTGATAGACAACTGTTTGTATCACCCAATACCAACAATGCATCAGGTTTAATTTTTTTTAAAATCATATCAGTTTTTGAAATCACATTGCTAATAGTATCTGAAACACTTTTGCTATTTTTTGCGCTATCCAAAAAAAAATCTGGTTTTCTTATTTTTAAATCATCGAAAAAAATTTGATTTAGTTCATAATCATAGTTTTGACCTGTATGAATTAATGTATGATCACAATACTTTTCCAAAAGCGAAAAAATACGTGACAACCTTATGATTTCTGGTCTTGTACCAACTATTGAGACTACATTAATTTTTTTATTTTTTTTTCTCATATTTTATAAGAAAATGTATCTGGATTGTCAGGATCGAATATTTCATTTGACCAAAGCATAACAATCAGTTCTTCGTCTCCAATATTTGTTATATTATGACTCCATCCTGGTATAGTTTCAACAATTTCGGGATTCTTACAACTTGTATTTAACTCATATTTAGCTTTAGTATCCATATGAAAGAATTTAAAACAAGCTTTTCCCTTGATTACTACAAACTTTTCTGTTTTTGAATGATGATAATGATCTCCTCGTGTGACACCGGGGGGAGCAGTAAAATATGAAAACTGACCGCAGTTTTTTGTTTTTAATATCTCAACAAAAATACCTCTTGAGTCTTTTGTTTTAGATATAGGATATGAAAATTTTTCTGCAGGTAAGTAACTAATATAAGTTGAATACAATGCTCTGATCAATCCAGTTCCAACATTTTCTAACGTTTTAGATTTTGTCATTTTTTTAAATGCATAAAGTTGTTCCGCAAGTTCTCCTAAAGTTATTTTATAAGTTTGAGTAACAAATTCCTGACTATTTGGTTTATTTTTAATTTCAATTCCATACATTAATTCAATAAATTTTTTAATTACATCATCTATATATACCAGCTCTACAACTTTCTTTTTATTTTCAATGTGAATTGGAATATCTCTAGTAATGTTATGGCAAAAAGTTGATACAACTGAATTATAATTTGGCTTAGACCATTTTCCAAAAACATTGGGCAAACGAAAAATATAAATAGGGTTACTCAAATTTTTATTTAAATCCTTTAATGATAACTCTGCAGCTAATTTGCTTTGTCCATATGGTGAATTTTGCCCAGCCTGTATCGATGAAGTAAAAATGATAGGCGCTTTACAATTAGACTTTCTAATTGACTCACAAAGTTTTTTAGTAAAATTTGAGTTTCCTTTATAGAAATCTTCTTCTTTATTTGACCTATTTACTCCTGCCAAATGAAAAATGAAGTCAACACTTTTAAGAGTTGAAATCAATGATAAGTAATTATGCTCTCTATTGAAACTAATTATCTCAATATCGTCTCTCTCTTTTAGTGATAATTTTAAATTTTTTCCTATAAAACCATTTGAGCCAGTGATCAAGACTTTCATCATTTTATTCTTCTGACTCTATGAATTCACCTTTAATCATTTTTTTTAAAATATTTATTTTCTTAAAAGCATTTTCTAATTGGTGTACATTTAGTTGAATTGTATTGTGGGAATTATATTCATGTGAATTGGAAATTTTTTTCTCACCTACTTCAACAAATTTTTTATAATTTAAACCTCTCAGATCTGGTAAGATACAGTAATAATTCTTCAAATCTTTTGCTCTAACCATTTCTTCACGACTTAATAATACTTCAAATAATTTTTCTCCATGTCTAGTACCAATAACATTTACTGGGTATTTTGAATTACCTAATAAATTTTTAATAGCTTGAACTAATGTTCTCATATCAGTAGCTGGTGATTTTTGTACAAAAATTTCTCCTGGTTTTGCATGCTTAAAAGCAAAAACAACTAAATTTATAGCATCATTTAATGACATCATAAACCTAGTCATATTAGGATCAGTAATTGTCATTGGTTTTTTAGTATAAAATTGTTTAATAAAAAGAGGAATAACTGACCCACGAGAAGCTATTACATTTCCATATCTAACAATGCTTATGATTGTTTTGTGATTTAAAAGCGACTTTTGTATAGATACTTTTTCCATCATTGCTTTACTAATCCCCATCGCATTAATAGGATAAACAGCTTTATCAGTGCTTAAAACGATCACCCGTTTAACTTTTGATTGAATAGAGGCCTCTAAAACATTTTCTGTCCCTAAAATATTAGTTTTCACAGCTTCCATCGGGTTAAATTCACAAGATGGCACTTGTTTTAACGCAGCAGCATGAAAAATATAATCACTACCATTGATTGAATTATAAACAGATTTATAATCCCTTACATCGCCAATATAAAATTTTATTTTGGAATTATTATATCTCCTTCGCATATCATCCTGTTTTTTTTCATCTCTACTAAAAATACGAATTTCACTCACTTTACTCTCTAAAAAATGATGTAACAAAGCATTTCCGAATGAACCAGTTCCCCCAGTAATCAAAATTTTTTTATTTTTAAACATTGAAAATAAATATTAACATTTTTTTTATATAATTAAATTTAAATTAATTAATAACTTAAAAGACATACTTATACTTATAAATTTTTTTAACTATTCTTATTGTTTATAGCTGTAAATTTCTTGATACATATCGATATGAAGATGAACACATATTCTTAAATCAAGTTTTTTCTTTGCAATTTTTCTAACATGTTTACCGAAATTATTTCTGAGGTGAGGCTGTTCTATTAATTTAGAAATTTTATTTGCTAAGTTTTTTTCATCTCCTACATTAGCTAGAAAACCATTAGTTCCATCAATTATAAATTTTTTAACATCACCAACATCCGTTGATACTATAGCCTTTCCCATAGACATCGCTTCCCATAAAGACAAGGGTGAAGATTCATTTTTAGAGCTACAAAAATATATATCAATTATATTTAGCAAAGGTCTAACATCTTTCCTTGAATTTAAAAAATGAACATTCTTAATTCCACTAGTCTTCAATAATTTAATCAAATTATCATAATATTTTTTTTGGCTTTTAAAAATAGTTCCAATCACAATAAAAATAATTCTATCTTTATAATGTGATAATTTTTCAGCTGTTTTTATAAAAGTGATAAAATCTTTTGTAGGGTTTATATTTGCAACTGTACCAATAACAATTTTTTTTTTAATGAAATTTTTTTTCATAAACTTATCAGGTAAATATTTCATGTTAGGATTAAAGTAATTTACATTAACTGGTGATTGTATCAAAAAGCATAGCTGTTTATTTGATATAAATTTTTTATAATACTTCTTGGTGCGCTCTGAACCATAAATGAAAGCATCAGCAAGTTTACTTAAAAAGAAAAATAGAACTCTAATTATAGGTGGTGCATATGTATCATTTAATTCCCAAATTATTTTGATACCAGCTAATTTTGCAGCAAGCACACCTTTGAATTGCCAGCTACCTCCACTAACATGCACAATATCAAAATTTTTTTTTTTTAGAAAACTTGATAATTTAAAAACTTCAAATGGAAAAAAGATGATGTATTTTATTATGTCAATCCAACTTCGTTTTAAAGTTGTTAAAGGAAATTGAAAATATTTAGCCCCAAGCAAATTGCAGCGAAACTGAAATTTTTTAGAATTTTTTTTTGGAAGAATTATAGTTGTATCAATCTTTTGATTTAAAGCTGAAGCAATCATTGCCACTCTTGATTGAGGCCCTCCAAGTCTTCCTTCCTCAATAATATTTACAACACGTATTGGATGCCCGCTTCTCATCTTTGATATGTACTTATAGCAATAATATGATCATTACTTAAGAATTTAATTGGTTTATATCTATAAATTCTAATTTCATTTATAAATAATTTTGTAAACAAAATAATTTCATATTTTTGAAAAAAATTTAAGTTAGTTATTGAGTTTAATATAAACATATATACATAAATATTTTGAAAATTTTATATATAATTTTTGCAGTAAAATAATAAATTTTATTTAAAGTTTATTTTAATAGGATTAATATTATTTAAGATTAACTAATTTATAAAGTCTTTAATTAAAGATTGCTAATCTATTTAATGTATCTTTTGATATCTTAAATTTTTTTTGATTTTAAGATAGTCTTCTATTTTCTTAAACTTTATTTTGGGTATTTTTTTAAGCAAGTTATTATTATTAGCTACAGAATAATTAATTTCATCAATTTTTTTTTTTACGAATATTAAATTTTTTTTATTTATTTTTAATTTGTTTATTATTTCAATTATACTTAAACCCCTACCGGTGCCAATATCATATATGCCTGATCCAGATACTTGTTTTAAAATATAATTGTAAATTTTAACTACATCATCAATGTGAATAAAATCTCTTACAGACGAGCCCCGATTATATATTAAAATTTTATTGTCTTTAAGTTTAAAATTTTTGAATTTATGTATAATTGAAAATTTATCATGTTTGCCATAAACATTAAACACTCTACATATATTAAGTGATATTTTTTTTTTAGTACAATAATTTTTGATTAAAGACTCTGAACAAATTTTAAAAGCTGCATATATATCTCTGTTATTATCCATAAAATTTATATTATTCTTTAAATAACTATAAACTGACGAGCTGCTTGTATATATTATTTTATTAATAATTTTAGGATCTAAAAAATCTATAATTTTTGATATTTCAAAAATTGACTTTTCTACCCAGATTTTATAAGAATTTATATTATTTAGTTCATTAGCAGAATAAAATGAATTTATAATTAAATTTATTTTTTTTTTTCTTGCATTTATCAAACGAATATTTTTTAGAAATTCTTTTGCACTATAAACTTTGCAATTAAATATTTTTTTTTTAAGATTATTTGATAAATTTCCAGTTCCTATAATATAAGTTTTAATCATTTAGCAATATTTTATATTATTCTTACAAAGTTATTTAAAAAATAATTATATAACTCCAATGTATCATTATTTTTTATATCTTATTATTAAATTATCTTTCTTGAATTAAACTTTTGTTGTTTTCTTTTAATATATATTTTTTATTTTTTGAAAAATAAGCGTTTCTTTTTTCAGTAATCATCATTCCTACCATAAATGCTAATATGAAAGCACCATGAGATTGTTTAAATGTTTCATGAAAAAATCCATAAATTAAAATACTGATAAAACCCCAAAATAGATCTTGATGAGTCGTTTTTAAATATTTAAAAACGCAAAATAAGAGATACAAATAAATAATAAAACCAACAAAACCCGTTCTAAAAAAAACGTCATGATATTGACTATGCGCGGAACATTGCAAGTCGTCTACAAACATTACCCAACACCCGAGAAAACCAGAGCCTGTAAAAGGATTATAAAATACGAATTTTAAAATTTTACCTAAAAGAAATATTCTATAACCTTCAGATGTGTTTTTATCCTGTACTGAGATCATTAATTGGTTAAAACCTTCTATAGAAAAAACTGACAATAAATACTTATCATAGAATTTGAATGTGACAGGTAAAAATTTAAATAATAAAAATATGAATAATAATATAATTGTAGAATAAACTGTGAGAAATAAAAAATTACGAATAGAAAATTTTATTTTTTTCTTAACAATGAAACTAAAAAAAAATAATGCTAAGCTACCAATTAATGCAATAATACCAGTTCTTGAAAAAGTTAATAGTAAACCAGATATAATTATAAAAATACAAGTTATTCTTATAAAATTTATTAATCTAGATTTTGGTTTATTAAGAAATAGTATCCAAAAAGCTAATATATAAACAAATCCATATCGATGATTTCCCAAATTTCCCTTTGCTGAAAAACCATCTTTTGCACCACCTAAGATATTGAAATATATATCTATTTTTACCAGTACAAAGTAGATTACGAGAATTACAGTAGCGGTTTTAAATGCCTTTATCATGTCATTGTTAACATTAATAATTGTATAAGAGAATATTGTCATAAAAATTATAAAACTAATCAATCTTCTGTCTGAATATTTTAGAAATTCGATTTGATATGCAGTGCTGGCTAACAAAATAAGAAAATAAAATGATATTATTAGAATTAAATTTTTGTTTGGGATTTTTAAATAACCATTTACTAATACAATCGCTAAAGCTAGGAAAATAAAACTATAATTTGAAGAACCTCCCATTAATGATGAAGGCCATAAGAAAACCATAAAAATAATTACAAAAAATAAATGCTTAGGAGACGCTTTAGTTGCTAAATATCCGAGGTTCATGAATAATCTATCAGATAGTTTGTTTATAAATTAAAAAATCTTGTACCATGGACTTTTTGTTAGAGAATTTAAAATTGAAATATCAGTCAAATCTTTGTTTTCCTTGAAAAATATTTCTTGACCAGTAAAATCTGTATATGTTATTGATGGTAAAACGTTACTTTTTCCTTCCATTGTTATAGTAGTAATTTTTATGTATTTGCAGGCAATATCAAAAAAGGATTTTTGGTATCCTGGGTGAGGTGCATGTACTCCTTCACCTTTTTCAAACCAATGTTTGTTTCTACATTTATCGTGAGTGTAGTCACAACCTAAAAGAAATATTTCCTTAAAACCCATATAAATAGCCAATGAAACTGCGCATTGAATACTGCCCTGATATATATTTTGACCATTTAAATAACACTCTTCAAAAAACTTATAGTCACGATCTTTGATTGTTTGAAATAAAAAAAATATATTTGGCTCCCATAAAACAGGATAATTTGACAGATTAGTAAAAAAATATACATCTGGTCTACTTTTTATAAATTTTCTAAATAATTTATGAATATCGTCTTTTAACCATTTTTTTGTATCTAACCTATCCCAAAAAATTGGATAAAAGTACCATGGTTCTAAAAATATAGAGTATTTAATATTTAAAAATTTTGATTGTTTGTGAAATACTATTTTGTTTAACGCTATTACAGGTTTGTCAGAAAAAAAAGATAAGTCAAACCACTTAATCGAGACACCATCACCAATTATATAACATGACTCTCCACAATGACTATTTTTGATTGTCTCGACTCGTCTTAAAATATTATTTGAAATTTTAAACAATATTTTTTTTAAAATTCCCATTTTTATAATAAGTTAAGTAAGTTAAACAATGGTTGTATATTGCTCTTTAATTTAGATCAACACAAGATAAATATGATGATCAGATGAATTTCCTGAAAAATATCATAATGATCATTGTCAAAGAGCGTATTTTAAGAGAAAAATTTCCATTTTGTAATACGTAGTATAATTCTTTTTTAGCTTTATCAAAATTTAAATTTAAATAATTAAAACGACCTGATGAATATCTTAAATTAGCTTCTACTTTTTTTTTTTGTTTATTATTCAATCTTGGTAAAAACTCAGTAACTGCATGCCTCATCGGAAGAGACATGTCTTTTTTAGACATGCTTTGACTATGCACGAAATAATATCCAAGTTTATATGGTAAATATAAAAATTTATCACTCAATTCAGCAATTTTAAGCCATGTGCTGTAATCTTCTGAAGCGGGTAAATGCTTGTTTTCGTCAATTAAACCAATCTCGTATAGTAATTTTTTACGTACAATTACTGAAGAATTACTAATCGCATTCCCCCCAATTAATAGATCATTTAGAACTGGTTTTTGTAATTGACGACTTTTATTTTTTTTACGACTAAATGAACGTGATTGATTGGATTTAATTTCTAAGTCATGATATATAAAATCGACATTATCATTGATATTTTCAAAACAAACTTCTAATTTATCTTCTGTCCACCAATCATCTGAGTCTAAAAATGCAACCCATTCAGCATTTGATTGTTCAATTCCTAAATTTCTAGATTTGGCCAAAATGCCCTCATTATTTATACTGTAAATCTTAAATCTATCATCTTTAATTTCTCTTAATTTTTTAATTGTTCCGTCTGAAGATGAATTATCAATTATTATTACCTCATAATTTTTGAAGGTTTGATTTTTTATAGAGTCAACACATTTTTCAATAAAATTAATACTATTCCAACATGGTAATACGATTGAAAAATATGGTTTCATTGTAAATTCAAATTATTTCTTTTTCTCTATAACTTTTAAATATTTAAATAAGATCTAAGATTAAACTAATAATCTTTAACTAAATTTTTTATTCAAAGAAACTATTGATAGTTTTTATGATTTTTTTTTTATCTTTCATTTTCATATTACTATGTAAAGGTATTGTTACAATTTCCTTTGCAACTCTATTAGTTTCAAACAGGTGATTATTTTTAATTTTTTTGAATAATCTAAATTTATTACCTGGTTGCCAATGTATTCCAGTATCTATTTGATTTTCATTTAAATATCTCATAAATTTTTCTCTTAAATTATTTTTAATCCTCAAGTAATATATAAAAGGTACTATTCCTTTTTTTAAAATTGGTTTTTCCAAAAAAGAATTATTTTTAATATTATTATTATAATATTTTACTGTATCGATTCTTGTTTTCTTTATTTTAGAAAAATCCTCAATTTGTGAAACACCAATAGCTGCATGAAGATTGGCAAGATGATATCTATATCCATGAACATCAACATCATATGTCCAGGCTCGTTTATTCTTATACATTACATTCGGAGATTGACCCATACCCATTAATCTTATTTTATGAGCTAAATCTCTCTCCTTTTTTGTGTTAACAATTATAGCTCCACCATCAATTGCTGTAATTGTCTTAACAGGGTCAAAACTAAACATTGTAATATCTGAAAAAGAACCAATTTTTTTATTTTTATATTTTGATCCAAAAGAATGTGCAGCATCATGTAAAATTCTAAGGTTGTTTTTTTTTGCTATATTTTTGATTTTATCATGATTAGCTAAAGTCATACCATAGTCACATACAATTATTGCTTTAGTTCTTTTAGTGATTAGATGTTCTAGTTTCATAGGATCTAAACATAAAGATTTGTCTATGTCTGCGAAAACAATTTTTCCACCTACTGATAAAATTGATTGAAGATCTGCGATATTGTTAAATGCGGGTGTAATTACCTCATCTCCTTTTTTAATACCCATGACTATTAGTGCGGTATGTATTGCTGAGTATCCAGTATTTACCGTGACAACATACTGATGACTTAAGTTACAAATTGATTTTATTTTATTTTCAAATTCATTTACTGACTTTCCCATCCCTAACCATCCAATATTCAAAGATTCGACGGCAGCATTTATTGTTTTTTTATTTATCAAAGGTTTAAATACTGGAATATTCATTATTAATCTTTCACAATCTTCTCTACATAATCTAAATCTCTAGGTGTGTCGATACACTGCCAGAATCCATCATGCTTAAACCCAACAAGCTGATTATCTTCAGAAAGTTTGTTTAAAGGAACCTCTTCTAACATTTCATTTTTTTCTGAAATGTAATCAAAAAAACTTTTATTGAATACAAAAAAACCGCCATTAATCCATCCCTTAGATATTTTTGGTTTTTCTTTAAAATATAAAATTTCTGAATTTTTATTCAACTCTAGTTCACCAAATCTTCCTGGTGGTCTTATAATTGTCATAGTCCCAATTTTTCCATGACTTTTATGAAACTCAAGTAGATTTTTTATATTAACATCACTTAGTCCATCTCCATATGTCAACATGAACATATCATCGTTTAAAATATCTTTGATTTTGTAAATTCTTAAAGCTGTCAAAGTCTCTAAACCGGTATCAATGATTTGAAATGATATACCTTCAAATTTTTTATCATATTCAATTATTTTTTTAGATTTAAAACTTATTTTAATATTTGAATTATTCAAATCGTAGTCTTTTAAATAACTTTTGATCATTTCTCCTTTGTACCCAACAGGAATGACAAAATCTCTGTAACCATGGTTACAATAATGCTCAACAATTCTAGTAATAATTGGTTTACCGTTTACATCTATTAAAGGTTTTGGAATAGATTTGGTAAGACCAGAAAATCTGCTTCCTTTTCCTCCAGCTAAGATAACTACTTTCATATATTTACATCTCTTCTTAATCTAAACTTTACAATAAATAAATAATTTTTATTAATTTTTCTTAAGTTAGATTTATTTCTATTTTTTGATACTTATTCTACCAATTATATTTAATATCTTTTAAATCGATATTTACAGCTTCATTTGCGTCGTGCTCAATATTAGATAAATTTAATACCATATTATACTTTCCAATCCCCTTAAAGGCTACCCATAGCCCAGATTTTACAGTTAGTCTTTGATAATTATTTTTGGAAATTTTAGTATTAAAAAATTCTTTTGAATTTTCGTTATAAATTGTGAATTCAATCTCACCAATTGGGACTATGAGATTCAAAATCATTTTTGTATGTTTTTTCCAACCTTTTATATCTCCTTGATTTATTATAGAAAAATAGGCTTCACCAAAACCACTAAATCCAACATCACTTTTTTTTATTGCATGAAAAATGTCACCTTTTGGATGGTGTATTTGTTTAAGTGTTGATATTATTACTCCGTCCATTTTAAATTATTTTCTTTTGCAATGTTTTCATATTCAGTAATTTGTTCTAGTGTTTTGTTTAATATTTTGTTTTTCGTTTTATAAAAATCATAATACCATTCACTGGTTAATTTAATAGTTTCTTTAAAATTCAAATTTGCTTGCCATTTTAAAATGGAAAATGCTTTATCACAATTAAGTTTTAAAAGTATAGCTTCACTAAAAGGAGTTTCTCTATTTACTTTATATGTATCTTTCACATCCCAATATTTACTTAACTCAATAAGTAATTCCTCCACTGTATAATTTTCCTCTGATCTAGGTCCAAAGTTAAATGCCTGGCCATTCAAACTTTCATTTTGATAAAGTTCTGCCCCAAGATTTAAATATCCACTAAGAGGTTCTAGAACATGCTGCCAAGGTCTGGTTGCCTTTGGAGCTCTTAATTCTACAGCTTCACCTTTGCTCCATGCTTTCATGCAATCTACAACAATTCTATTTTTTGCCCAGTCACCTCCACCAATCACATTTCCTGCTCTTCCAATTGCAAATTTTGCATTACAATTTTTAGCTGTAAAAAATGAGTGATAATATGATTTAATTATAAGTTCAGCAGCTCCTTTACTTCCACTGTAAATATCTTTGCCACCAATTTTATCATCTTCTTTATATCCTAAATCTTGTTCAACATTTTCATAAACTTTGTCACTTGTTATGATTATAGCAATACATTTATGATTTGATATTTTGATTGACTCTAAAATATTTGCAGTTCCAATCACATTTGATGATATAGTTTCAATAGGATCGGTATATGAAGTTGAAACTATAGACTGAGCCGCAAGATGAAAAAGAAACTCAGGTTTCTCATTAGAAATTATTTCTAACATTTTATCTAAATCTCTTATATCCTCTTGATAATAATTTATCTTATCTTGAAGATTTAGCTCCTCAAACATGGATGGGTTTGTTGGTATTTCCTTTGATATTCCCACAACGTTAGCTCCTAGCTTTTCTAGCCATGTAATTAGCCAGCTACCTTTAAATCCTGTATTTCCTGTGACTAAAACTTTTCTATTTTTATAAATGTTCTTAAACATTAGTTATTTGATACTTTAAAAGTAAACATTTTAATATGAATATTCTAAAAATCTTTTATGAAAAAGCCTCATACTTTATGATGAATACCTGTATTTTGTTATTCTCCACCAGTAATACTTATAACTTCATTTGTTATAAAATTATTATTAAAAATTAAGTAAAAGATATAATCAACGATATCTTTTGTCGTTGCCATTTTTCTTAAAGGAATTAATTTTATCCTATCTTTTAAAGATTTGCTTTTAATTTTTTTATGAAATTTAGTATCAGTAACACCAATCCTAAGAGTATTATAAAGAATATTTTTTGAGGAGAGCTTTCTTATTTCACTTGGAATAAATTCATTCAAATGTTTGCTTATTGAGTATGAAAATGTATTCGTTCCTCCTCCAAACTTCACTCCAACACTTGAAGTATTAATAATTCTTCCATATTTTTTTTTAACCATGCTTTGAATTGAGTTTTTTATAATCATCAAAGGAGTCAGACTATTTATTAAAATTGTTTTTTGAGTTTCTTTGATATTAAAATTTGAAAAAGATTGATTACTTACATATCCAACAAGATTAATTATTATGTCATAATCATTATCGAAACTATTACTTAATTTTTTTATATTTATATCAAATAAATTTTTTTTTATTAGTTTGATTTTACTTATATATTTTTTTTTTGGAAATTTTTTGTTATAATGAACATGCAATTCATAATTTTTTATCTTTATCAATTTGTCAATAAGTACGATTCCAATATCTGAATTGCCACCTAAAATTAATATTTTTTTCATTTACATATAATATTTAGAATTTAATTCCCCCATTAAAGTGCCATTGACATCACAAACATTACACGGTGAAAATTTTCTGTCTCTATTTGATAATTTTTTTCTAATTCTCATTGATTTTTCTTTAAACCAAATATCCAATAAATTTTCTTTTTGCAGATTTCCTAGAATAATTTTTTTACCCCAATCATGAGGGCAAATCAGGACATCACCAAGATAGTCAAAAAAAAGAGTGTATGATGGAATATAACATGGATTGTTTAGTGGATTTTTGAGTTTTGCTATTTTATATTCGGCATTTTCCATCATTCCTGATCTATTACTTAAAGTAATTCCAAAATCCTCTTCCTCAGGCAAAGATCTATCTCTAATTATATATTGATCTGAATTAAGTTCACATTTATTTACCATTTCTTCAAATTTTTTTACATCTTCTGCGCCATCATAAGCACTAATTAATATTTTATCTAATCCATTAACAAAAAGTTTTTTTAATCTTTCAGCATTAAGAGGATCTCCATTTGATACCATCTCGATCCTACAATCTGGCAAGTAAAATTTAAAATTTCTTATATGATTGTATATTTTTTTATCTAGCATAGGTTCAACAAACCCACTAAATCTAATTACACCTGCGTAGTTTAAAGAATTTAATTCTTTTGCAACCTTAATAATTAGTTTTTCAGATATAAATTCTTTTTTATCTTCAAAATCTGGTGCACTTCTTGGACAAAAACTGCATTTTCTATTACATGTTCCGGACTCACTAATTTCGATCTCGGTTGGTAATGGAAATTTATTATTATTATGTTCATATAGTTGAATTCTATTTTCTATAGTTTTGTTCTTATTTTTAATATTGGTATCTAAAAACTTTATTTTTTTGTTCATTTTTTCAAAGTCGCTATCTTAAATTATTAGACATAATATATACCAACTTTCTATCATATTCTTCTATTAAAAAGTTCTTCCATGAAATATTAAGCTTGTTTTCAAAAAAAGTATTTAATTCTTGTGGATTAAAAGTTGAGTCAAATGAACCATCATATGAAATTAATGATATTTCTTTAGTTTCAAATTTTTTGATAAATTTTATATAATTTTGAATAACTTTTTTAGGCATTTCAACAAAACTCATAGCATTGTGAAAATGATCTATTTTAGTATCTACTTTTTCTATTAACCACGGTGGAATACAAAAAATTTCTAATTCATCATTATTTGAAAAAGTAATCTTTTTTAAATTTTTTAATTGTTGATAATTTTTTACCTTTTCTTTGTAATGATGCTTTAAATATTCTGCACCAACATATATATTTGGAACTATATCTAAATAAAGTATCTTTTTTATGTTAGGAAAGTTTGTTAATAAAAAATGTATATTAGATCCAAAACCACCTCCAATTTCAAAAAAACTGCAAATATTTTTAAAATCAAAATAATTTGACATTTTGTCAATTCTATCTGCCATATTCAAATACCAGCATGAATATTCTTTATCTAAATATTTAAATGAACGAATACATCCAAAATCAGTTGTATTTTCAAATTTATATTTACTTATTAAATTTTTAACATTTTGATTGTTGCGATAAACAATTGCCCGGTATTTATAAATAGTGGAAATATAATTCTTTGTTAATTTTAATTGTTCATTAAAAACTTTATTTAATCCAGGTAAAGAATATATTTTTCCTAAGATTTTTCCTTTGATATTAAATTCATTTCTAATATCCAAAATAATGTTATCCGCAAAAGATGTTCCTGTCCCATCATTCATTCCTCTAAAATTCTTTAGACCCTTTTTTTTAATTTCGTATATAATTTTTTTTTTCTTATATTCCCAGTATGGACCAGATGAATAGAGTGATTTATTAATTTTTTTTTCATCTTTTATTAACTGATCTAAAATCATTACCTCATTATTATTTTATTAAGCAACTTAATGCCATCATTTTTTCTACATCTATTAACTTGTGGATTTTATTTACTCAGAAAATCACGCCATAGAGTTAAATCTTCATCTGTATATAAATAACTTTTTTTATCATCTAATGAAATAGATGTTTTAATTTTAAGATTTATTTCATTTAATGTTTTTGATAAATTTTCTGCATTATTTACAAAATATAAATTGGGTGCTCTATCAATAGCTGGCATTGGCAATGAGGATAGTGAAACAAGCGAAACTGTATATTTTTTATTCATAACCGACTCTAGTAAAACAGAAGATCCATTTGCGGTATAAATAATATCTGAGTACTCAAAAATTTTTGACATAGGGCCAGAAACAATTTCATAATTCGGAAATTTTACAATCAATGAGTCTATAATTAATTTTACAGGCAAATTAGGATGCTCTTTTATATATACGTTTTCAAATTTTACATCACTTAAAGCAAAAACTTCTAACAATTCTTTTGTCTCTATTGGGTTTATTGATGTAGTTATTAAAATTGATTTTCTTGATTGTGTTTTTTGAATATCGATTTTTTTTTTGGCTTTAACCAAATAATTAAATCTTTGAGCTTCGATCTTCAGTACTTGATTTGTACTGAAACCGTTTTGTAAAAAAAGGGATTCACAAAAATCACTATTTGCTCCAACATAAGAAGGGTTATACAAAAAGGAATGTATTGATTTGGGATGAATGTACTGTAATAAATTTGATCGTATAACTGCATGTGCAACACCCTTAGTCTTTACTCCATATTTTTGAGCAACTTTGTTTAGCATAAGCTCCCAGGGCTGAAATTCTAATAAATATATAAACTCTTTGATATTTTTATTTGTTTTAAAAAAATTTGTAAATTTTTTTTCAAAAATAATTACATCAAGCAATACATTTGTAATTGATAATAGCCAATCATTTTTTATCAAATAAAGGTAGTCAACACCCTCGAAAAAAAAAAGGTCTTTTAATTTAATTAATCTTATCTTTTTTTTAATCCTATAATAATCTGTTATGACGTTTCTAAAATCGCTTAATAAAAAGTATCCATCTAAAAAACCATAAGTATTTTCGTTAACAATTTTACTACCTTTGCTAAGTTTTGATCCTTCACCAGCAGAAAGAAATAACCAAGAGTAACCATTATTGTTTAATAAACTTGAAACATCAGCAAAGTATTTGCTTGATAAACTATCATTTAATGAATGATGCGAGTAGTAGCTAAATACAACTTTACTGGACTCATTATTTTGAGTAAATAAACCTCTTCTTTTTATACAACACTCAACAATAAAGCGATAAAGTAGAGAACTTATTGAATAACTTCTAAATAGATTTTTTATAGATAGTTTCCTTTTTTTAGAAGCAATTATTTTGACAGAAATAGATAGTTTTTTAATATTTGAACTAAAAAAAAGATTTATATCTTTTGGTAAATTTAACAAAAAGACACTTTCTATTTTTTCTTGTTTTATATAATCGGTAATTAAGTAAATCTTAAAAAATTGGTACATCAAATTTGTTTTGTAGGGTGATGCTTCAAAAAAAAGATTAGATAAAATATACCGAAAATCTTCATCTTCGCTCATTTTTGGTTGTATTTTTTTAAACACTTTCTCTTGAAGCATTAACCACTTTTCACGGAGAATATACTGTCGCTCCCAAAAGTTTTTTATAAGCGAAAATTGATTAACAAAATCTTTTTGCTCTTTATCTAAAAATATAACTTTGGAAGTTTTTTTAATTTGTGGTGGAAGTTTTGTGTCATTTCCACCAATTATATATAAATGTTTTTTTTTCACTCTACTTACTTTAATTAACAAACTGTAAAAAATGTAAAAAATCTTTTGCTAATAAAATCTCATTTTTAATACACCAAGATTTGTAATTTTTTACATCACTCCATTTACTCAAAAAAACAAAATCTAATTTAGCTTTTTTTGCAACGATATAATCATATTTACTATCTCCAAAAAATAAAGAAGGTTTTTTAATATTTTTTTTTTTTATTTCTCTTTCAATAATTTCATCCTTTCTATCAGGACTTCCAAAAATTCCGCCCTTAAAGAATTGTTCAAGATTACGTTCTTTAAATATTTTACGAAGCTCAGCTTGGTCACTCCCAGAGATAATTATCCAGTTTGCCTTTTCTGTTTTTGCTTTAAGTAGTTCAATCCCATCAGCCACTTCACAGGTCATTAAGCCTTTTTTCACATTTTTGGCGAAATATTTTAGCAATTCTTGTCTTAATAATTTGTTATACGGTTTCTGAAGTATATGAGTGATGAAGTAATCAAACTTCAAATAACGTGACATACCTCCATTCGCAATATGATAATCTACTAATGCTTGAGCAAATTCTTGACCGAAGTGTTTTGTCACTTTGTAAAATGCTTCGGTTTTGATTTTGTTTGAGTTAAGCAAAACTCCATCACAATCAAATACAAGCGTTTTATATTCTTTTATTGATCTTTTCACCTCCAAATCTTCTTAAGTGCAGCCTCAACTTTTGCGACATCTTCAGGCACATCAACAGCTAAGCTTTCAGTTTGTGTTTCTACAAGACGGATTGTTTTCCCCCATTCTAGGAAACGAATAATTTCTATGTCTTCGGAATCTTCCAGTTTACTTTTGCGCCCAAAGTTTTCGAATGAAAGTAATTCCTCACGATTAAAAGCATAAATACAAACTTGTTTATAGTAAACTTTTGTTTTTTGTTTAGGATCTTTAAATCCAGGTAGTGGTTGTCTTGAGATATACACCATACGTTTGTCTTCTGAAAATATAATTTTTGGTATATTAAAGTTTTTTGGGTCTTCGTTTTTTTTCATCTTAGAGTAACTATTAATCACAGCATTTGGATATTGTTTTTTTAAATCAATTACTTTTTGAATATCTTTGGGATCAACTAAAGGTTCATCACCTTGAACATTTATATAAATACTGGCATCTATTTTTTTTGCGACCTCAGCCAGTCGATCAGTGCCTGTAAGACAATTTTTTGAAGTCATTACCACATTATAACCCATTTTATCAACAGCGACTTTAACTTGATTATCTTCAGTGGCAATATAAACATTTTCTTTACCTACAACTCTTGTGCTTAATTCAGCAACCCACTGAATCATTGGCTTGTTAAGTAATTTTATTAATGGTTTACCTGGAAAACGAGTAGATTTATATCGAGCTGGGATGACGATGATAGTGCTCACTGACTCATTCCATAGATAGATTTAACAGGGATCTCATAGCTTGTAGGTGTGATTGAGGTTAAAGATACCGTATTAGGTTTATCTTTATAAATTTTAAGTAATTGATCCATTTCTTTTCTGCGAGGGTCATCGGCATTATAACCATCGAAACCAGCTAGAATTATTTCTTTTGACAGTCCACTATTGGCAACTGCAAGCGTGTAAGCAATTACTAAAGATGTTGGAAGTTCGCAGTAATTTTTTTCGAAGCTAAAACTTAGATTTGAAATAATAATACCAAAATCAAATATTTTTTTATTTATTAGATTTTTTTTGACAGTTTCTGGTAGCATAGAATATGGTGTAATCAAAGGCTGGGGTAACTTTAAATGTTCTTGACAATTTGCAAGCAAGCGAACTGGATGGCAAGCGGCACGAGCATTAATTAACTCATGTTGAATACTTGACTTAGTATTAAGCGCAATCACGTATGGTTTAGTATTCTCAATATAATCCTCAATTTCAGTCTGATATTTTTTCACACTAGGCCCAGTGCCAAGAATTAATACAGTTTTATCTTTAAGAAGTGTTCGAGGCTCCCAAGTACCACGGGGTTTGTCAGAATAAAAATTCCGTGCTACTTCTAAAGTATTAAGGCTGAATTTTTTACCCCCTTCTATTTTTAAAAAATCAATTACCGCCATAATATCCTCCTCACTAAAACGTTGGTCTTGGAGCGTTTCCTGTATATAGCTAGGATGAATACCATGTTGTCCAGCTAGATAATAAAAGGGGTTAATACCCCAGCCGTAACTATTTTGCATTGGTTTAAAATGTTTACGAATAACTTCTAACAATTTGATTGAATTGCCCTGATTTTGACGGTACTTATTTAAGGCTAGAATTACGTATTCAGTTTGTGCATTTCCTGGGCCGCGCCCCATACCAGTGACGGTACTATCAACCCAAGTTACACCTGATTTAACAGCATGAACACTGTTGTTAACAGCTTGGCCAGTATTATCATGTGTGTGAATACCTATGGCGCCTTTCCAGCCTTTTTGAAAAGCATGAATAATACTTTTAAGTTGATCAGGGTTCAAACTACCCATAGAATCTGCAAAGTACAAAACTTCAATTGGATAAGCACTAGCAGCTTTAGCAAGTTGTGTAATTTCATGTAATGATCGATCTGCTATTTGCATGAGATTAAATCCAACTAGGTAACCCTGCTCTTTTAACCAATCGGCTGCTGGCAAACATTTAATAAACTCATGAAAGTGACATGCAATTCTAACTAGAGTGATTGGTGATTTGGTTTTATGCTTAAAAAGTTTCTCTAGACAGGTTACTTGTGTTTTAGGATCAGCTATTTCTGATCCATTAATCATCACTCCAATTTTATCAACTAATCCCGAAGGGATAGATAGTTTGTTTAAAAAATTATCTGTGCTGTAAGCAAAACCTCCCTTGAATCCCTGATTGTTTAAAGTACGAAAACCAATTTCAACGAAATCGATTTTTAGTGAGTCCATTGCATGTAAATAATCTTGTACTAGGTGTTTATCAAAATCCCAATTATTATAGTAACCACCGTCGCGAAGAGTGCAGTCTAAAAAAAAATTTCTAATCATTGTAGATTATCCTAAATTTTCTGAACAGATTATTGTTTATCATAAATAAAATTGTAAGCAGACTATTCAATTTACCACTTGGATTGTAAAATTAAAATAATAAACATCTAATAATACTTAAAGAATTACTACTTTTGTTTGCTTAAATAGTCAAAATATTTTGATTATTTTGATTAAATTTATTGATTATTTTATTGCTAATATTTTAAATAATTTATTCGAAAAATATAACTTCTTCTTTTCCATAATATTTTTCTTTATTATGCATTAACTGCTGTTATAGATTACAAAATGTTGAGTTCAAGAAAAATAAAAGTGATATGTACTTTGGGACCTTCATCATTAAACTCAGAATTTTTAGAGTATTCAAGGAAAAATATTGATCTCCTAAGATTAAATATGTCTCATCTAGAAATACCTGATCTTAAAAAAAATATTCAGCTAATCAAAAAGAGAACAAATTGTCCTATATGTATTGATACAGAGGGGGCACAAATCAGAAGTAAATTTATTAAAAAAAAACTTTTAAAAAAAAATTCTTTTATTCATATAAATAAAAATAAAATTGGTTCTTTAAATTTATATCCTAATGATATTCAAGAAAGATTAAAATTAAATGATATTCTAAGTATAGGATTTGAAAATTTAAGGATTAAAATAATAAAAATAAATTCAAAAACTATATTAGCAAAAGTAATTGATCAAGGGTATTTAGAGAATAATAAAGGTATACACATTGAAAATAGATCTATTAAATTAAACTGCCTTACTGAAAAAGATAAAGAAGCTATAAAGATTGGAAGATTGAATGATATAGAAAACTTTGCATTATCTTTTACAAATAGTTTGAGTGACGTCAAATATTTTAATAAATTTACTAATAACAAATCTAAAAATATATTTAAAATTGAAACAAAACAATCGATTAGTGAATTTAATGAAATAGTAAAAAATGGAAAAAATTTTCTAATTGATAGAGGTGATTTATCAAAAGATATAAGTGTTTACAAAATACCTGAAACTCAGAGAAAATTAATTAATATAAAAAAAAAATTTAAAAATAAAAAAATTTATATTGCTACAAATCTTCTAGAAAGTATGATTATTAATAATTATCCTACAAGAGCTGAGGCAAATGATATATATTCCTCCATAGAAATGGGGGCTGATGGTCTCGTTCTCGCAGCAGAAACTGCTGTTGGCAAACACCCTATTGAGTGTGTAAAATTTGTTAAGGAAATGATAAATCAGTTCCGATAATAATTTAAAGTGAATCTAATAATAAAATTATTCAATATTTTTGTTAAATTAGTTTTAAATCCAAAAATATTTTTGCTTCGTATAAATTACGAGATAAAAAAAATTTTTTTTGATGTGTTCTTTTATTTTAATAAAAAATATAAATTCAACATAATTTTTTTAGCTGGAATGCCAATGTCAGCGACTACAAAAGTAAAAAATATGTGTGGTATGATACCTGGTTATTTTACTAGATATTCACCAATACCTTATAAAAAAGCAGTAAACCAAGATATAACTAATTCAGCTTTTAGATATACTCCAACTTGGAGCTATACATTATTTAAAACACATCTTAATCCAAGTGATGAAAACTTAGAAATTATAAAAGAAAATGGAGTTAAGAAAGTTGTTGTAACTTATCGTGACTTAAGAGACGTAGCCCTATCAAGATATCACAGATTGTTGAAATTCCCAAAAAATAAGGGCGACCCAAATTTTTGCGATTATCAATTAATGAAAAAGGCTGATGCAATTAACGACAGCATTAAAGTAGTTGGCAAAGATTACGTTAAGTGGATAAATGGCTGGCTTGATGTGGCAAAAAAAGAAAAAGATTTTGTATTATTCATTCAGTTTGAAAAAATGATTACTAACCCAGAAGATGAATTTGTAAGAATTCTTAATTTTTATGAAATTAATTTAAATGAAAAATTGATACGACATATTTGTGATAGTACTGAAGGAAAAGGAAATATGGTTACTAATTTAAATAATTCCAAAATATTACCTTGGGCGGTTTCATCCAATTTTAGATCAGGCAAAATCGGTAATTGGAAGAAAGAATTTGGAAAAGAAAATATATTAAATGCTAAAAAATTTTTAGGGGAAACCCTAATAAAACTTAAATATGAAAGTAGTCTTAATTGGAAAATATAAATACTTACTTTATACTTCAACTGCTCTAACGATTTTTTAAATAAAATTTTTTAAAATTAAAGTTATAGATGAAATAAATGCTAAAATATAAACAAGGTTTTGATATAGTATTTTTTCTGTAAATTTTAAAAGTATATTTCCTAATACAACACCAATCAATATATATACAATATTTAAATAGAATTGATAAATTTTTATTGTTGAGTCAAAAATTAAATAAAAAAGAAAAAATTGTAACAAAGCTAAAATAAAATAAAATAAAGTAATTTCACTTCTACTATTCTTATTTGATTTGTTCAAATTCATCATCATAATAGATAGTAATGAACCACCTGAATTTGTCATTCCATGAATAATTCCTATAATTACAAGAATTACCTTATGTACTCTCTTTGATACTTTTTTAAAAATTTTTGAAAAATGCTCTCTGAAAAACAACGTAAAAATAATGATAAATGAGACCACATAATCAAAATTTATCAATTTATCTAAATATTTTAATAAAAGCAGTCCAATAAAAACAGCCGGTATACAAAGTTTAAAAAAATTTTTTAATCGTTCTAAATTATAAAAAAAATCATTTTGTTTTTTCATGATTATAATATTTAGTAAACTTGTAAGTATAGAAATTGGAAGAAGAAAACTTATAACTTCTATCATTGATAAATTCATTAGTAATAAGGTTGGCGTTCCTACGACTAAAACACCCACTCCTACAATTGATTGTATTGTGGTTAAGATTACAATTAATATGAAATTGACTAATTCAGAAAACATCTATTATATAGTTTTATTTTAATTCAAATAAAGTTGCTTTAAAATGAAATAAATTTACAAAAGCTAATTAACCAATAAAAAATGAAAAACAAGATAAAAAATTGGAAAAAAAAAACAAGTATATATATCGGCAGGTTCCAACCAATGCATGATGGTCATTTTGAGATTGTAAAAAGAGCAATAAAAAAAAATGGGCAAATTGCGATCCTGGTAATGGATAGTTATAACATTAACAAAAAAAATCCTCTTACATTTAAACAGGTAGTATTCAGAATCCATAAAAAATTGACTGACTATAAAGGAAAATATCAAATAATTAAAATACCAGTAGTTTCAGAGTTTATTTATGGAAGGAAGGTTGGGTATAAAATTAATAAATACAATATTGGTAAAAAGCTTGAAAAGATCTCTGCTACTAATATTAGAAAGAGACTAAAAATTGGCTAAAATTGTTTGGTTAACTGGGTTATCTGGAGCAGGCAAAACAACTCTCTGTAAAAAAATTCAATCATATTTGATTAATAAAAAATGTTTATTAATTGATGGAGATTTGTTTAGAAAGAAAAATAAACAATTTTCTTTTTCGAAAAAAAATATAATAAATAATAATTTACAAATTATAGATTATTGTAAAAAGAAATTTGACAGGTATGATTATATTTTGGTTTCAGTTATTTCTCCTTTAAAAAAAACGAGAAAGTATGCATATAAAACATTTAAGGAAAATTATTTCGAGATCTATATCTTTGCAAGTTTAAAAGTTTTAATAAAAAGAGATACAAAAGGGTTATACAAACTATCGAAAAAAGGGATAATAAAAAATCTTATTGGTTATAATTCAAAAATAAAATATGAAAAAAGTGATCATAAACATCTTAGTGTCAATACAAGTAAATTAACAAAAAAAGAGTCTGTTCTTAAGATTATTAAATATATAGACTCTTATGACTAAAATTTTTTTTAAAATAAATTAGTTTTAAGAAAGTAAAACCTTCTTAAGTTTAGAGATAGATTTTTGTTCAATTTTAGCGTATCGCTCACAAAAAAACTTTCTTGCATCTTGCACTTGAGTTTGGTGCCACCAGGAGTCCACATCATTCCAAATTTTATTTACTTTATCAGATGCGGATTTAGCTGATAAGTGAATAATTCCAACATCCACAAGTAGTTGATAATAAGGTTTTGCACTTTCACGTAAATGATCAAACCCATCTTGCCAAAAAGCCAGTGTTGGAATATTTTGAGAAAGCGTCACTAAAATACCCGTAGAATCATAGCTGTGAATTACTAATCTGCTTTTACTAATTAAATCTTTTATATCAGAATTAGCATAATCTATTTTAATTTTTGGATCAAAATCAAACCACCTTTCATCTTCATTCCAAGTATCTTGCCGAGAACCTGGGTGAAGTCTAATAGTAATTTCTTGTCTTATTAAACTATTTAAATTATTTACGAATTTTTTTTGATCATTTAAATACTCAACAAATTCACTTGAGCTATCCCAAGTAGTATACCTATTCCAGCAAATTGTTTCGATTAATAGAAGTCCACCTTGCGAAGAATAATTTTTTTCAACTCTACCTAGTGTATTAAATATAAAAGTTGGTAAGTGCTTTTCAGAACCATCTGTCCAACCCCAAGTTATAAATTTATCCGGGGTTACTTCTTCTATGCAATCAACATTATCCCATCTGGTCCCATAACTATTTCCGTGTTGCCCAATATAATACTTCGTACCAGACTCAACCTGATTTGCAGTCCATAATTTAAAAACATCATCTGAATTATAGTTACTACTAGTAAAAATAAATTTAGGTGATTTTGGCCATGGTTGGTGATGTACAATATTTTGAAGATTTTCAAATCCTTCTAAATAGCAATCAGGTAATAATTCAAATAATAAAGATCGCACAATATTTTCTAAATTGTTTTCTGATTTATATGAAAATTTTTTATTCAAGGTTTTGCGTAAAATTTTATCAAATTTTTTAGTTGCCTTGGGCCAAGTCAATATTTTATTCCACTGCAATTTCCATAGCTGTGGTAACTGACCTAAAGCAAGCTCTAATTTGATTTCCTCTTTTAAAGGTAAATAGCTATTTATTATGAACGCATCATCTTCCCTAATAAATTTTCTAGCTATTCTGCAATAATGCTTAAAAGCCCATTTTAAAATATAGTCTTTGTATGATTTTTTATTAATCAAAATTTTTGAATTCGAATTTGGATAATGATCAAAGTTAGTTTCTAAATTAAGAAACTTTACCGGAAATTTTACTTCCTCTATTAAATCAAGAATTTTGTAATTTAATATATTATTCCATTTATTATTATTAAATGACTCATAAGCCAAAAGAGAATTTGCAGAAGATAATGCGTAAGAGTTATTAATGTAGGTGGATGTGCCAGATATTTCATACTTTTCCAAACATTTTTTTAGAGTATTTACTCGATTAAGTATCAATTTCACAATTCTCTTATACCAGGGACCTAATAGTATCCACCAAAAACGTTTACTGTAGCTTGAATTATGTTGTTGGTTTAACAATTCACACAGTTCTGGAAAAAGTTTGTCTTCTAACTTTTTTGCTTCATTATAATCAGATTTTTTTTTTGATAAATTTAATCCATAAGAGTCTGAAATGACGGAATCCATATTTTGCCAAATTTTTTTTCTTTTATAATGGAGACACCATTCTCCTAAAAAAATAACAGGTCGATCAAACTCCCATGTTCTCTCATCAGCTGTGGTTATTAAATAACGTTTTTGTTTAGTCAACTAGAAACCATTAGTAGATCATCTTTAATTGTAAAAAATAATTTAGATTTATATTTTTCATAAAACTTTTTATCTATTAAAATAAAATATACGAACTTTTTAATATTACAATTTCAATCAAAAAAAAAGCTAATCCAAGCTATTAATTATTTATTTAAATCGATTATTACGAAATAATGTGGCTGCAAAATACAACCAGATATTTGCTCGTTTCCAATAATTTTAGTTGCTAAAGGTCTTTTTTCATTAACAATACTTTTCTGTATGGTTTTTTTATTATAAAAATTATCCTTTATAATTTTAATTTTTGCTTTTGGATAAAATTTCATGATTGTTTGATTCAAATAATCAAATGACAATATGTTAAAATAAGAATAGGCTCTTGGACGACCTTTGCTGTCAAACTCGTCAATTGGTTTAACATTTGTATCCGACCACCATTTGTTATTATAAACTAACTGAACTTTATATGATACATCAAATAAAACCGTCCTTAAAATTGTAGTCCTTTTTGTGACCCTAAATATCTCCTTCAATGGTTTTGTAACATCATTTAAATGAATAAATACATTACTACAAAAAGAAACATCGAATTCATTTTTTTTAAATGGAAGCTTATAGATATTTCCCTTAACAAAATTCACGTTTTTTTCTTTTTTCCATGCAATCCTAGCTTTATCTAAAAAAACTGAATATGGATCTATTCCTGTATAAAAAAAATTTTTTTTAATTTTTTTTTTTTATTGATCTATAAAAATGTCCTGTAGCACATCCAACATCTAAAATTTTATTATCTTTTTTAACTTTTTTTTTTAAAAATTTAGCCATAGCCTTCGACACTTCCATTTCTGGAGATTTGCCAATTGCTCTATCGTAATAAACTTTTGCATTATTATTATTATTTTTATACTCATTTAAACATAATCCGTGTTTGTCAATTATTGGTTTTTTACTATTTTTCATATCGAGTTTATTAGCCTCCATTTATTATCTATACTTGTTTCCCATATTTCAGCATTACGATGCTTATCAACTATTTTATAAAAATCTTCTTGATTTAAATCTAAAAAGTCTAACACTTCTTCAAAATCGTCTTCAGGAAATTCACTATCATATTTTCTAGCAAGTTTTACAGCCTCGTCTCTGCTCATTTGATCATTTTGGATCATCCTACAAGAGTCTCTTGTAGCTCTTCCAAAACCAAATTTGATATATTGCATATAGTAGTATAAACAATCGATCTTATCATCTAAACTGTCAAAATCTGTGAAAGTCCCTTGAGTTCTTTTATTTGGATGTGTTTTAAAATTAGGCATCACTTTTTTTACATAATTATAATTTTCCAACATGCTCCATCTAAAAAAATAACTAAAATAAAATGCAGTTATATTCAAATTTTTTAATTCTGTTTCATTTGGATAAATATATGGTGCAAGATCTTTTTCCGTAATTGTTTCACTAATCCAATTTTCTGGATAATCTCCAATTTGATGCTCTATAACCTCTCTAATATCTCTTTTTTTTTGACTTTCATCATCTAAAACTAAACCTCCATATTCACTTTCTCCATGTTCTGCATAAAAAACAAATGGAATTTTATAATTTAAGGCGATAGTTAATGGCGCTGAATTAACTCCTGCATCCCATGCAACTTTTGGATTTCCTCTTTCTATAAAAAATCTTTTAGCAAGCTCTTTTGAAATTTTCTGATTTGGTTTAATCATTACTGAGTCAAATCCCATTTTAGAAAGTTCTTTTCTATTAAATACTCCACATTCATTTTCAATAAGAGGAGAAAAAGTAACTAGTAATGGATTTAAATTATATTCTAATTTTAATTTTAATGCAATTGATGTCGAGTCTTTTCCTCCAGACCAGGGGACGATACAACTATATTTAGACCTAGTTATTTTTTCAAATTCTTTTATTTCTTTTATCAATTGTAAGAACTCTTCTTTTCTAATGTTCCAATTTATTTTTTTTTTCTCATCACTATGTAAACATGCATTACATACTCCATCGCTATTAAAAACTATTCTAGGTCTAGAATCTGGCATTGTACATCTCTTACAAAAATTTATCATTTTTATTTCCTGATTTGAATATTGTGGTTTTTTAAAAATTTTTTTAGAGATATTATGCTATGTTCAGTAAAATGAAAAATATTTTGTGTACAACATGCAGAAACATTAGTCTTATCAAACAATTCAAAAAAATGGCTCCAATTTCCAGCTCCTCCTAGAACAATAATTGGGCAATCTAACTCTTTAGACACTTTATCAACTAAAAAAATGTCAAAACCTAACAAGCTTCCATCATTATCAATTGAATTAATTAATATTTCTCCAGCACCATTTGATAATGCTGTTTTTCCAAATATAGTTGGATCAATATTTAAATTATTTTTTCCACTGTCAGAGAAAACAGAATAGCTCACATCATTATCTGAATTTTTTTTACAGTCTATAGCTTGGATTATTGATTGCTTCCCATATTTTCCAGAAATTTTATTGGCAATCAATGGGTTATTAATTGTACCGGATCCTAACAAAATTTTATCCGCTCCATTTTTAAAGTACATGTCAGCATCTTGTAAAGATTTTATGCCACCCCCTACCGAAAGTGGAACAAAACAATTTGTTGAAAAAAAATTTACTAAATCTAAAAATTCTTTTGAAAATTTTTTTTCGGAAATATCAATTATCATCAACTCATCAATGCTCCAAAGATCAATAAAGTTTTTAGTATACCTATAATCAGGTATAAAATTTTTTGTTCTATACAAAACTCCATCTAAAAATGTTAATGATATAATTATTCTTTTTTTTAACATCTAACAAAAATCATTAAAATTTCTCAATAATTTTAGTCCACTAATTTGACTTTTTTCTGGATGAAATTGAACTCCATAAATATTTTCTAATTTTACAGAGGATACAAAATTAATACCATACTTTGTCTCTGTCAAAATCATATCTTTATTTAAATTTTTTAACATATAAGAATGAGTAAAATAAAAATCTGAGTTATCCTCAATCCCATCAAACAATTTGTTTGGATTTAATATTTTACATTCATTCCATCCAACGTGCGGGATCTTAATATTTTTAGAATAATTGTTAAAAGACTCAATGTCTCCATTAATATATGATAATCCTTTATTTTCACCAAATTCATAACTTTTATTAAATAAGACTTGAAACCCAACACAAATTCCCAAGATTGGTATTTTTTTGCTCAATTTATTTTTTAAAAGTTTATCTATTTTATTTGTTTTTATCTTTTCCATAAAATCCTTAAAAGCCCCGACGCCAGGTAATATTAGTTGATTTACATTTTCACAATCAAATTGTGATTTACAAATTTTAAATTTTAAATTTAATTTTTTTAGTGCAGCTATTAAAGATGCAATATTTCCTGTATCAAGATCTATAATTCCAATCATTATATCTAATTACTTTCTAAAAAAATTTTTGTCCCTAATAAAGAAAAAATAAATTTTGATAAATGATTTGGAATAAACTTTGTATCTAAATCTTTTTTAACTTTTTTTAGATTTATAAACTCAGCTAATTTTGATTTTTCATTGAAAATATAATCTCTTACTTCTGGATTATCTAAATTTAAAATAGAATTTATGGATGCATTGAACCCCTTTTTTTTTCTATCTAATCTAATTTCATCAATAAGTATCCCTGATGTTGCTTCTCTTAATATTTTTTTTTGATATCCATTTTCAATTAAATGAGATGATGGAATACTTGATGAAAATTCAATCAAATCTCTGTCTAAATAAGGACTTCGGTTTTCTATTGAATACAACATTGAATTTAAATCATCATGTTTCAATATAACTGGAACAACTTCATAAAATAATTCATTTAACATTCTATTTCTTAATAGTTCTTTACAGTATTTTTCTTCTTTAAATGAGGGGTTTAAAGATAAATTTGAATATTTTTTTATATTAAAATCATTTTCATAAACCAACCTTCTATTTTGTTTATTTTTTATATACAAAAAAGGATCTTTTAGATTTGGATTTCTAAGATTTGGAAATATGAATTTTTTCCAATCTTTTAAATATTTATCGAAGTCATGACTATTTTTAGTTGCTTCTAAATGTAGTAAGTAATGGTCGTAATAACCAGTAAAAATTTCATCAGCACCTGTTCCTGAGATAGATACTTTGTAACCTTGGCTAGCAATTTCTTCGCTAAGAAAAGAGTGAATAAAATAAGATATTGTGGCAATTGGTCCATCATGCTGCTTAACTAGCATGTTCATTCTATCAAAAAAATTATAATTTTTTTTATTTATATTAATTAAATTAAAATCACACTCAAGATCATTATTTATAATATTAATATTCTCTTCTTCATTATATCTTTTATCATCATCTATAATCGAAAATGTAGAAATTTTTTGGTTAAATTTTTTTTTGGTAATTGAAGCTAAACTTGCTGAGTCTATACCTCCACTTAAACAGAAGGCAATAGGAACATCAGATTTTAACCTAAATTTTAAACTTTTTTCCAGAAAATATTTTACACCATCAATAGCATCTTTTTTAGTTAAACTTTTGTTAATTTTTATTATTGGTTTCCAATATCTTTTTTTATTTAAATTCAGATTTAGATTAATTTTTAAATTTGTACTGCTCTCCAGGGAGTAAATTTTATTATAAAAGGTATCATTATTTTTATTTAAAGATTTATATCCCAAAAATAGATTTTTTTTTATTAGGCCTTTGTTTATACTAAATTCTTTATTACATAGGGTCTTAATATATTTAATTTCAGATCCAAAGAAAAAACCTTTTTCATTAAGAAAATAATACAATGGTTTTTCACCAAAAGGATCTCTGGATATAAATAATTCTTTTTTTCTATCGTCCCAAATTGCAAATGCCCACATTCCAATAAAGTGATCTACACATTTTTCTCCATATTCTTGAAAAGCCCTAAGAAGAACTTCAGTATCTGATTTTGTTTTAAAATTATATTTATGTTTAAGTTTTTTTTTTATTTCTAAAAAATTGTAAATTTCACCATTAAAAATTAATGTTAGATTGTCATCAATAAATGGTTGATTTGATCGATCGTGAAGATCAATAATATTCAATCTAGAGTGCAATAAAGCTACTTGCTTTGTAGGATATTCTTTTAAAGTATAATTATTAGCGTCAGGTCCTCTGAGCTTCATTAAATTAATTGTTTTTGATAATGCATTTTTTTGAACTAAATTTCTATCACTAATATATCCGCTGATACCGCACATTAAATAAAGTTTTTATTAAATTAATTATATTTAGCTTGATTACTTTTTTTAATTTATCATTTAGATTATAACATTTTAAAAGATTTAATATCTATAAAACAATTATAAGAACATTAAGTTTAGATACCAAAAAAGTACCTAATATGTATTTTTACTAACGTTTCCCAACAGTTTTATACATTTTTTTTGTAAATTTTTTTTAAAAAAAAACTATTTTTTTCCCAATCTTTCAAAAAGTAAATTATATCTTTAGTTTTATCAATTTTGATTTTGGGAACGTAAGTCTTTTTATTTTTTTTTTTTTGCAATAATTATTAAATCGTTCTCATCAAAATATCTGTTAGTAGAAACTATTGAAAACCCACAAACCTCTAATAAATTTGAAAGAGAATTATATGAAAAAAACCATGGGTGAGTATCTTTTATATCATGATTAGATATAAAAAAATTATAAATTGGTTTTTTGTATGGAACTAGAATTCTTGAACTTTCTGAAATTAATAATATACCATCTTTTTTTAACGAGCTGTGTATAACATTCAAAACTTCAATGGGTTTAACACAATTACACAGGGTCCAGAGTAAAGAGCATGCATCAAAATTAACAAATTTTTTGTTTTTTGCAGAATCTTCTATGGATCCATTAAAAGACAAAAAGTCTTTTTTATAAATCTTAGAAATTTTTTTTTTAGTTTTTTTATATAAATCTGGACTATGTTCAGTAAAGTTAAAACTAATTTTTTTATTAATTTTGTATAATTCTGAACCAAAATTTCCTTCTCCTGTTCCATAATCACATAAATTTATTTTTTTATTATTTAAATATTTATTTAAAAATAAAGCAGAATAGTAATGTCTAGATTTCATAATTGGATTTTCTGAAGTATATTTAATTTTTTTGGGATTTATTTTTTTTGAATAAATTTTTTTGGCCCAAAGGTTTAGACTTTGCGTAGTATCATTTGATGGTGAGTGAAATATGGTACCTGTTTTTTTTGAAATATACACTTGAGATTTAGAAATGTTGTTCTTGAACTTATATTCAATAGTTCTTTTGTTAGTAATGCCATTAAAATCTAATTTAACATCTTTAACCAAAGAATTTATTTTCAATTTTTGCTTCATTTAATAATTATAAATTACATTATAAGTAATTTTGTATGTTTTGTATTTTGCTTATTCAAATCACCATAAATCTATTCAGCTTGTAAATAAATAATTTTTTCTGATTATTTAACAGGGTAGTTACACTGGTTTTAATTTTTTTTTTATTAAAAAATTGATTATTTTATTATTAAATGAAGATTTAAAACCCTCAGGGTATGAATAATGTTTTGTTTTGATGTGAGCTTTTTTTTTCAAAAAAATTAAACTTTTTTCAATCTCATTTTTGTATTGTGTTTTACTTAAGTGACCTAAAATATTATGGTTGTGAGAGTGACCACCAAATTCTGTATAATTATTTTTACTCATTTTAATTACATGTTTCCAACTTAATTTTTTATCTAAATCACTATTAGAGGTTTTTGGAGATTTAAGTTTGAAATCATTTAACAACATTTCTGTAAATTTATTCAAATCTATTTTTTTAAGAGATTTACAATAGTTACGAATAAAATTTAAAAATATAATCTTATTTTTTTTATTACCAAGTTTAAATTTTTTTTTAAAATAAGGAGAATATATAAATTCTCCTTTATAATTATTAATAGCTATATCAATTCTATCTATCCAAGAAATAAGGTTTTTATCAATATAATTTGTAGTTAGATAGATAATATGTGGAACTTTATATTTTTTTAAAATCGGTAATGCGTATTTATAATTATTATAAAAACCATCGTCAAAAGTTATTATAAATTTTTTTTTAAAGTTTTGAGTTTTATTTTCTAGATCATTCATTGTAATTGCTTTGCCACTTTTTGATAAAAACTTTATGTACTTTTCAAATTTTTTTTGATCAATATGTTTGTTATTGTAATTTCTTACAGTATTTTTTTTTAATTTTTTTTTTATTACACCGTGAAATAAGTATATTGAAAGATTATTTGAGTATAAAGTTTTTCTTAATTTTTTTATATTATCTACTATCATTATAAATAATTTTTAATTTTTTTGTGTATTTTCTATTTATTAAATCTTTAATTTCACTGGGCATAAAACTGTAGTATCTTCCAATTTCTTTTATTTTATTTTTTCTTATTTTTGAATTTTTAATAAATTTTCTCGCAAGTTTTACGCATATTTCTGTATTTATGGATCTCAATTGATACAATTTTTTAGACTTTTTTAATATCAATTGTTTCTTAAATATTACATTTCCAGTATCTAATTTTTTATCTACCTCATGAAGTGTTACCTTCAAACCTCTTTTATCATTATGATAAAGAGACCATAAGTGGCTGTCTAGTCCCCTATAAAATGAAGTATCCCCTCCATGAAAGTTATATATTTTTTTCTTTACTTTTTTTAAAAAGAGTTTCTTCAACCTAGAAATACCAAAAGAAAAAATTATATCTGGCTTATTTAATTTAATAAAATTAATAGCTTTATGATCATTTATATTATCTATATTTATAGATTTCAATTTTTTGTATATTTTAACTTTTGAATTATTAAACCAATTTTTTTTTTCATATAAAAATTGTTTTTTTTCATAATCATGTTTTGTTTTAAAATTGGGTTTTAGACTTTTATTCTCATAAATAACAGATAAATTGCAAATTTTAGATATTTGGTTAATAAAAAAAAAATGATGAGAAGTCTTTGTGGTTAATAATATTACTTTTTTCTTTTTCATTTAATAAAATGACTAGGTAATAAATTATCGAATTTATTTATATTTTTATTTAATTTTTTTCCTATAACTTTATTTATTTCAGATATGAAAATTCCAGGTTCTTGAGATCTAACAATTAACAAATCATTATTTTTAATTTTATATCCTTTTTTTAAATTCTTATTTGATACTATTTTTCTTCTCATAGTTTCTTGATTACCTTTTTCTTCTTCATTTAATTGTTTATCTAAGTTGCCAAGAATATTTCTTAAATTATTAATTTCTTTCACAAATTTTTTAAATGATTTAGGGTTCAAAGAAATTTTATGATCCCTAAAATTTGAAAAATTATTTGATAAAGTAAAATGTTTTTCAATAATTTCTGCACCTAATACGTAAGATAAGCATGATATTTTGTAACCCATCGTATGATCTGAATAACCTATTGTTACATTTGGAAATTTTTTTTTTAAGTAAGTAATAGAATTTAAATTAATTTTTGCATTTGATGCAGGGTAAGCAGATACACAATGCATAATACACAAGTTTTCTTTTTTTTTATAAAAATCAAATTTTTTGAAGTATTTAACAACTTTTGAAATATTTTTAATATCCATTAATCCAGTAGAAATAATTATTGGTTTTTTAAATGATCTTACTTTTTTAAGCAAATCGTAATAGTTGTTATCTCCAGATGAAATTTTGAAAAAACTTTGAATATTATTTAAAAGACTTGCACTTTTTATGTCAAATGGTGTGGCGAAAAAGATAATCTTTAGTTTATCACATTGTTTTTTTAAATAAATTATATCTTTTTTTTTAAGAGCAAACTTTTTCAGCTGGTTTATTCTGTTTTTGTCTTTTGGTGAAGAATATTTATTTGGATCGAAAATTTGAAATTTAACAGCATCCGCTCCTGACCGTTTTGCAGATCTAATAAGTTTAATTGCATTTTTAATTGAACCCTCGTGGTTATTTCCAATTTCAGCAACTATAAACGGTTTTGATATTAAATTAAAATTTATCATGAAATATAGTGATATAAATAATATTTATTTTTTGTATCAAATTGAAATCTTTTATATAAATTTATTGCTGATATATTTTTCTCTTGAGTACTTACAATTAATTTATTTTTACCATATTTTGTGTTTAACATAAAAGTTGAATATTTCATTAAATCTGTTGCAAGACCTTTTTTTGAAAATTTTTTATCAATACTGATTAAATCAATAAGGGCATATTCTTTATTTTCAAATTTCAACAAACAAAATCCAGAAACTTGTCTGCGATAAAATTGAACAATTATCTTATTACCTCTATTTCCCAAAAAATGGTTTTCCAAAGTTTTTTTTTTTATTAAATTTGCAAATCTATTTGACAATCTATCATCTAAATGAAAACGGCTAAATCTAAAATTTCTATAAGCTATATCAGCAATAATTTTTTTTTCTGAATCATTAGGATTTGTTTTATATATTATATTATCTTTTTTTTGATAATTTTTAATATTTTCAATATCTTTAAAAAAAAGTTTATTTGTACCAATAAATTTTATTTTTAAGTCTAAAAAATTTTTTTTATCTATTGGTTTTTTTGTTTTCAAAAAAATAAACGATTTTTTATAATTTTTAAATAGTTTGATATAATTTTCATTATTCGTTATGAAACAATCCCTTTTATATAAATTTTGCAACCATGTGTCTCTTTCTAATTTTATAGATGCTAAGAATTTGTTTTGAATTTTTTTTAGGTTGAGTGAAGCTTCTATAAGTTTCACTTTTTTATCTTTAAGATTTAAATAAAAATTATTTTTTTTTTTTTTCTACAAAACCTTTTCTATTATCAGATTTTTGTTTAGTAGTTTCAATTTTTTTTAAATGAACTTTTTCATCTCCATAATAAAGATAAGGTGGATTATAAAGAGGTACTAATGCTTTATGAAAATTACATAGTTTTTCTAAATTAGTTTTCTCTAGGTTAATTAAACTATCCTCAGGTTTTCGTTGGTAATAATATTTAGAAGGAAGTAATTTTTTTGTAGAAATTTTAATATTAACATTCAAATAATTTTTTTTAATTACATCCCATAACAAATCAGAAAAAATTTTATTTGCCTTATTTTGAATAGTTTTAATGTTATCTTTTTCATTATTTTGAAAAAATTTTACACCCATTATTTTTCCACTATCTATAAATCTATTAATTTTAATTACTGAAATTCCAATATTTTTCCTTCCTTCTATCTTTTGCCAAGTTAGTGGCGATCCTCCTCTGTATCTAGGAACGGGTCCTCCGTGAAGGTTTAATATATCTATATTTTTATTTTTATTAAAAAAATTTTTTCCAAAAATGTAGGGAAAACCTGCGCTTACAATTAGATTAATTTGTTCTTTTTTTAGTATTTTAAAAATAGTTGGGTCGTTTGTTGAATTAATTATAATAAATTTTTTTTTAATTTTTTTTAAATTTTTGTTATCTAAGTTTTTTTTAGCTATAAAAATACATTTAATATTTACCTTGTCTTTTAATGAATTAAAAACTGATAGACCTCTTTGTCCATTAAAAAAAAGGGCTAAATTTAAATCTATTTTATTAAAAACTCTTTGTACCACTTTATATATTCTGGATATGCTTCATCAATTGCAAAGTTTGGCTTATAACCTAAAAGATTTTTGGCTTTATTAATGCTTAATGTACCTCGTTTTGGCATTAATTTATCTCTTTTTTCATAATTTATTTTTGCATTTGGAAAATGCTCAAGCAAAATATCTTTTAAATTATTTATTGTTCTAGAGCTTCCATAAGTTAAATTAAATATTTCATTTTCTGCTTCTTTTTTTTGAATTGATAAAATTACCCCATTACATAAATCTTTTATATAAGTAAAATCAAGCTTATCTTCTCCATCACCACCAATTTTTATTTCATGATCATTAATTGCATTTTCGATAAAAATTTGGCCTACTCTTCTACTTATGCATCTTTCGCCATACAATGCTGATGGTCTGATTATTGTATATGGTAAGTTAAAAACCTGGTTATAAGCTTTGACAATTTTTTCTCCACAATACTTTAGTGTACCATAAATCCCAATTGGATCACATCTATCTGACTCTTCAACCTCAATTTTTGTAAAATCGCCGTACACCATACTAGATGAAAAATAGATTAATCTTTCTATATTCCCTCTTGATGCATCTAAAACATTTTCAAGAGTTCTAAAACTATGATCAAATGTATTAAAAGGATCTTTATTAGATCTATTAGCATGTGAAACTGCAGCCAGATGGATAATAATATCTGGTTTTAAATCTTTTATTAGTCTTGAAACAACATGGTAGTCTCTTGCATCTGCTATTTTTAATTCTATGTCATTTTTTTCTAAAAGATCTAACCTAGATTCAATTATTTTTTTATTTAAAGATTTAAATTTTAAACTATCATTGTTTCCAATTACAGAGATTAAATTATTAACCATAAGGTTATCTATACAACATACCTCATATCCAATATTCCTTAATTGTACTGCAAGATTATGACCTATAAAACCTGCTCCACCAATTATACAAATTTTTTTCATAGGATTTTATAATACTTTATTAATTGATTTTGCAATCAAATATAAATTTCTTTTTGTAAGATGAGTTCCAAGAGGTAGTGCAATAGATCTATAACTAAATTTTTCAGCATTTTTATATTCAGAGGACAAATATTTATATTTTTTCTTATAGTATGACATTGCTGGAATAGGTTTTGGATAATAAATACTTGTTCCAACACCTTTTTTGTTGAGTTTATTGATGATATCTAAACGATTAATATTTGGATCATTAATTATCAAGCATAAACAATAATATGAACCATAAAATGGTTTATTTTCAAACTCTATAATATTGAATGATTTTTTTTTTATAATTTTAGAAACTAGGTAATTATAATTTTTTTTTCTAATCATATGAAAATAAGGGAATCTTTTTATTTGTTCGATTCCTATTGCAGCGCTAATTTCATTCATTCTATAATTTAATCCTAATAAATTAGCATCATACTCGCCTGGAATTCTTCTTTTTAAAAAACTTTTATTGACCCCAAAAGCTTTAAGCATATTTATTTTATCAATAATTTTTTTTTCATTTGATATTACTATTCCACCTTCTCCAGTTGTTATGTGTTTAATCGGGTAAAAAGAAAATACTCCAACATTTCCAAAATTACCTACATGTTTATTATTTATTCTAGCACCCAAAGCCGTGGCACAATCTTCTAATACTAAAAGATTATTTTTCTTAGCAATTCTTATTACTGCTTTCATATCAGAAGGATTTCCTAAATGATGAACTACTGAAATGGCTTTAGTTTTTTTCGTAATTTTATTTTCTATTTTTTCAACATTAATCGTTCCATTTATCGAATTACAATCTACGAAAATTGGCTTTGCACCAGTTAAACTTATTGCGTGAGCTGTCGAAATATGGCTTTGAGATGTTACAATTACCTCATCACCATTTTTGATATTACTAGCTAAATAAAAAAGGTGCATACCAGCAGTGCATGATGAAACTGATGTTGCATATTTGCTTCCTGTGAACTTTGCAAATAGTTTTTCAAATTCATGCGATAGAGGTCCATGTGCTAAAATTGGATTTTTTAAAACTTTTACAACTGCGTTAATTTCATTTATGGTGATATCTGGTCTACCAAATGGTATTTTGATCATAATTTAATAATTCTATTTTTTTTCTGACTTTGTACCAGTATTAAACAAATTTTCATCAAATAAAATAACTCACTTTCATTTATAATAAGTTTTTTTTTTTTAATCCTCATAGTATCAAAAAAATTTATAAGCATTTCACCTTTTGTTTTATTGTCATGTTTATATTTTACTTCAATCTTTTGTTTATTATCTTTTTCTCTAAAAAATTGTTCACTTTTATTTTGTTTATAAAAAAAAGAAGTATCTTTTGAATATATCTTAAAAATGTGATGATGGTCTGTTGAGCTAGAAAAATTTGAGGAAATTTTAGCAATACTTTTGTCCTCAAATTTTAATAAGGATACTGCAAAGTCATCTGGGGTATTTTTAAATTTACTTGTTATTATTTTATTTCCTAAACTATATACCTCTTTTACTTTTTTTCCTTTAATCTTAAGAATAAGATCTAATAAATGAATACCACCACCTAAAATTACTGAGTAATCTCCTATCTTACCTCTCCATCCTTTTGTAAATTTATCAAGCCTTCCATAATTATAGTCACCTTCTAGATAATAAATTTTTTTTAGTTTATTCCTGTTTTTTATTAATTTATCAAAGAAAGGATGTGTTCTTAAAGTCAAGTTTGAGGATAAATATAAATTTGGTTTTTTTTTTTTTATTCTCATAATTTTATCTAAATCTTTGAGTTTTAAACACATTGGTTTTTCAATAAATACATGTTTGTTATTTTTTAACGCTTTTAATACTTGATTGGCATGTTCGTTGTCATATGATGCTATTATTATTGCATTAACCTCTTTATCGTTAACAACTTCATTAAAATTTTTTGTTGCAACCTGGATATCAAATTTTTTTTTATAATAAGATAATTTTTTTTGATTTGTATCGCAAATATATTTAACTTTAGTATACTTATAATCTATACTGTTAGCTAAGTGAAATGCCCCAACGCCTAAGCCTATGACACCAACAATTAATTGATCATTATAATTCTTCAACATAATTTTTCCATGGAGCAAAAATGCCTTTTTTTTTTATTAGTTTTAAAACAAGCAAGTAATCATTATAGTTATCTACACATAAATTGTAGTTTTTATAATTTTTTTTTGATTTGAAATTAAAAATTTTATAATTTTTTCTATCATAAAAAAATTTTGTTACATGTTCTTTTTGGCTAAGACTAAGCGACTTGCTTGGTATGCCAAAAATTTTTGGCTCTATGATTTCTACAGATTGACCTTTGGGAAATGTTCTTACATTTACATTGCTTATAATGTCGTAATCCACAAGATTTTTTGATAAATTGATCATTCTATCTATTAATCTCCAATCTATGAGCGGACTGTCTGCACAAATTCTAATCACTTTTTCTGGTGAATATTTTTTTGTGGCATTTTTAAATCTTAAGAAAACATTATTCAATGAACCAGAAAAATAATCAATTTTGATTTTTTTACATAGATTTATTATTTTTCTATCTTCTTTTGAACTTGAAGTTAATACAATAATCTTTTTGATTTTTGTACTTTTTTTTAACCTCTTTAGTAAAATCTCTAAAAGAGTAAGTTTTCCAAATTTTTTTAATACTTTTCCTCTGAGTCTTTTTGATGAATATCTGGCTTGAACAAAACAATAAAAATTCATTGGGTTTGAATAGTAAATAGATTATTTGTGAGTTCTATCTCAATCCTATAGATCGATTTTTTTTGAAATATTAAATTAATTATTTTTTTATTTTTTTTTTTGTAGTCTTTAGTATTTTTAATTTTTAAAATCATTTTGATACTTTTGTACTGTATCATTTTATAAGTGTATAATAAAATATTATAATTTGATTATATTATCTCCACTTAAAAATTTTAAATTTCTTGTATCGAATATAAGTCTAATATTTTTTTTTATTCTGTTATAGTTTATAAAATCATGATCTGTAACCACGATTCCAAAATCAAATGATTTTAATTTATTCTTATTGAGAAGAATACTTTTATTATTAAAATTTTTTAAATTAAGTTTATTAACTTTCTTGATTAATGGGTCATAAAATGAGACCTTACATTTATACTTATTTGTGAGAATTTTGATAAGATTATATGAGGGACTTTCTCTATCATCATTTATATTTTTTTTGTAAGCAACACCCAATATAAGTACCTTACAATTTATAATTTTTTTAAATTTTTTTTTTAATTCGTGTTCAATTTCTTTACAAATCCAATCTGGAATTGAATTGTTTATTTTTCCTGAGAGTTCAATAAACTTTGAGTTGAGACCATGTTTTTTAGCTAGCCATATGAAATAAAATGGATCTACTGGAATACAATGACCCCCGTAACCTGGTCCTGGGAAAAAGGGCATAAAACCAAAGGGTTTGGTTTTCGCAGCGTTTATAACTTCAGAAATATTAATATTAAGTTTTTTTAGAATTATTTTAGTTTCATTTACAAGGCTAATATTAATTGATCTAAAAATATTTTCATATAATTTTGACATCTCGGCTATTTTAATTGAAGATACTTTGATCGGCTTATTAATAATTGATTTATATATTTTCTCACCCACCAATAAACATTTTGATGAATAACCAGAAACTAATTTTGGTATATTTTTATTATCTAATTTTGTGCCTGGATCATCTCTTTCTGGTGAATAAATCAAATAAAAATTTTTTCCTAATTCAAATTTTTTTTTAAGATAAGGAAGCATTAATTCTTCAGTCGTTCCTGGGTAAGTTGTTGACTCAAATGAGATAGCTTGACCCTCTTTAATATGGTTTCTTATTTTATTAAAAACTTGTCTTACGATGGTTAGATTAGGTGAAAAATTTTTTTTTATTGGAGTAGGCAAACAAATAATAATTACATCTACTTTGTTTATTAATGTAAAGTCATCTGTGGTGATAAAGTTTTTTGATAATTTATTTAAAACTTTACTATTTACACTTGAAAGATATGATCTGTTTTTTTTAAGAAACCTTAGTTTATTTTTATCATTATCAAAACCATAAACAGTAAATTTAGACTTTAAAAACTGTAGACATCTTGGTAGACCAACGTATCCAAGGCCAATAACTCCAATAATAGCTTTTTTGCATGAAATTTTTTTAGCTAAACTATCCATACAGTTCTATATATCTGGATCTATATAATTGTAAAATTAATACTTATAGCAACTTTAGAAATTTATTTTAAATATTTAATTTGATTTTTCATTAAAAGTGAATGATTTAAGATATTTTGCTGATGAAAAAAACTCTTAATACTATGAATAAATTTTTTGATATGACAGAATTATTGGCCTATCTTTTTTGATGATTGACTGTAGTCTCTCGAATTTGATAATTCTCATTAATCATTTCATCAAAGGTGCCTTTGCTTTTAAGCTTACCTTTTTCTAAAAGATATATAGTATCACAACTTTTCACAGTGCTTAAGCGATGTGCTATCATTATAATAGTTATATTTTTACTAATTTTATTTACAGCCTCCATTACCTCTTTTTCAGTAAGATTATCTAGTGAACTAGTTGCTTCGTCTAAAATTAGGACTTGTGGATTATGGTATAATGCTCTGGCAATTCCTATACGTTGACGTTGACCACCGGATAATCTTATACCACGTTCACCTACTTTAGTTTGATATTGTTGGGATAACTCATTCGTAACAAACTCATGTAAATTTGCAATTTTGGCAGCATGTTCAACAGCTCCTTGATCAATATATTTTGGTTCAGTGCCAAAGGCAATATTTGAAGACACTGATCCATCAGCTAAGTAAATTTGTTGTGGCACATATCCGATAGAGCGTTGCCAAGCTCTACAGTTATGTTTATCAATTACTTGCCCATCAACTTCTAGTGTACCTTGTTGTGCCTGAAGTAACCCTAGTATTATATCTACTGTTGTAGTCTTGCCACTACCAGTAACACCAATTAGTCCAACAGTGCTACCAGCAGAGATGCTAAAATGAATATCTTTTAAAGCCTCAGTTGATGCATTTGGATAATTATAGTGTATATGGTTAAGAGTTATATTCTTTTTGAGTTGTAAGGTACTTATATCCTTATGTGACATTGTTTTTTGTAAACTAGTCATATCTTTATAAAGATTATCTAAAGCAGGACCAATAAAACGCAAATTTGTAGTCGCAAGATAAATTTGTTGTAACGCAGGCATAAGACGATAACCAGTGAAAGCATAAAGTGCTATAACAGGAACAACATTTAAGAATGTGCTACTTTGAGATAATAAATATAGTACTACTAAAAGCATTCCACCAAAAGTTATAATTTCAATTGCATAGCGAGGTATCTGCCCTATGGCTCCAGCCATGGCCATGTACTTCGCATAATTTTGAGCAGGTTTAGAAAAGCGCTGTATGTATGTTTTTTCAAGTCCTCCAATTTTCACTTCCTTAACAGCCGAGAAAGCTTCACTAACAGCTGAAAATCTTAATTGATTTGCATTGAAACGCTGCTGACCGATGTGGTTAAGCAAACCTCTAGTAAATTTATAAATTAACCCATAAGCTATACCTAGAGTAAGACAGGATATAAGTGCGAGTTTAGGATCTGTTATAATTAATAAAGTTATTAATGAAAGAGCAACTGCACCATGAGCAATTAAACTCAACATAGGACTTATGCCATTAGAGATGACAGAGGTTACTTCGGACAAGATATTTTTCCCAAGGTCTGCACTATTACGATTTAAAAACCAACTATATGGTTGATGTAAATATCCTTCCACTAAACGCTTACCAATAGTATACTCTCGCATTATGGTAAAACGTATCTGTAAATAAATCATAAGTGCTTTAAAGATAAGGGATATTACCAACAACATAAAAACCAATATACCCAAAACAAAGAGAAATTGTTGGTTGGTTTCAATTCCAAAACTATTTGCGACAAGAAACATTTTGTTTACTACAACATTGGTTTCAATAATATCAGGGTTCGTCAAAACAGCCATAAATGGTAGTATGGAAGCTACACCAATCATATCTAGTAAAGCCATAAATAAAATGAGTACTAACAAAAAACAAGCATTTTTCCGTTCTTCAGATGAAAGTAGATAGATAATTTTTTTTAAAGTTTTCATAAATTTTTTTTAAAAATTTAATTGAATAAATTGTTTTTGATTTTTCACTTTCCAGATTCTTTCTTGATTTAATATTGCCAAAAATTTTTTATGACTATTTCCAGTACCAAAATATTTTAATGGTTTAAATTGATACCTCTTAACTTTTAGCTTATTTATTAAATTATTTATTTTTGAGTAGCTATTTACTGAATAAATAGAATTTATTTGAGCTCTATTTTTTTGTCTTGAACCAAAGTCTACTGTGGGAATACCATAATATGGTGCTTCCATAATTCCTGAGCTTGAATTACCTATTATAAAATTTGAATTTTTTAATAGTGTTAAATAGTACTCAAATCTCATAGAGGGTAAAATTTTGAAATTTTTTAATCTTTTTTTTTTTAATAAAAAAATATTTTCTATAATTATATGACAACCTAAATCATTATTTGGAAGTAAAATAACATAATTAAATTTACTCTTTATCAATTCAATTAATAGAGATTTTATTTGATATTTAATTTTTTTTAATTCTGTTGTAACTGGATGAAATAAAAATATTGCATAATCTTTAAATTTTATATTATACCTTTTTCTTACTAGCGAAATATCTGGAAGTGTTTTTTTTAAAATTATATCTACATCAGGAGAACCTATAATAAATATATTTTTTTTATTTTCTCCCATTTGTAAAAGTCGTTTTTTGGCTATTTTATTAGTTACAAAATGTAAGTGGGATAATTTAGATACCGAATGCCTTATTATCTCATCAATAGTACCAGATATTTCACCTCCTTCTATATGAGCAACTTTTATGTTATTCAAACATCCCGCTATTGCGCCCGCCAAAGACTCTACTCTGTCGCCATGCACTACAATAAGATCAGTTTTATTTTTAGAAAGAAATTTGTTTATACCTTTAATTGAATTTGCCAATACTAAATCCATAGTTGCATTTTTAGATTGATTATTAAATGAATAACAGTTTTTAATCTTATCTTTATTTATCTCATCTATTGTGTATCCATATTTTTTTATATTATGCATACCTGTTATTATAAGGTGAGTTTTAAATTTTTTATTTTTTTGTAATTCAAGAACTAATGATTTTATTTTACCATAATCAGCTCTTGTGCCTGTAATGAAAGTAATTGTTTTCACTTAACGAATTTTTTCTTAATTTGAATATTATTTTTAATATCAATTTTAGCTCGCTTGCCAATTAGATGTTTAAAATCTTTTGCATGAAATTCACCAGTCCCTGGTCTTTTAAGACAAATATTTTCTTCATTAAATATTGTCCCCTTTTTAATAAATCTTTTGGATACAACTGAAGCAAATGCAAAATTCATTGTTACTTGCTCCTCTTTAATTGGCTCTTTTTTTCCAACTATTGACAAAGGTATAAGCTTTGAAGCGTTTATCAGTTCCTTTAATTGATATTTATCCATTGAACAAGATACATCGGGACCCTTTCTATTATGGGTATCCACATAATGCTTTTCAATTATCTTTGCTCCTAAAGCGAGAGCCACATAGGATGCTTGTAAACCTACTGTATGATCAGAATAACCTATAATATTTCTTTTAAAAGTTTTTTGCATTATAGATATTGAATTTAGTCTGCTCTTTTCTAATGGTGTGGGATAAACATTTGTACAATGCATAAGAGCTAAGGGAATTTTTCTATTATTTATGAAGTTTACTACTTTTTTAAGCTCATTTAAGTGGCTCATACCTGTACTCATAATTATTGGTTTTTTAAATTTACAGATATAACTTATTAATTCTAAATTATTCCACTCTCCAGATCCTATTTTGAATGCTGGAACATTAAATTTTACTAACCTATCTACTGCTGCTTTTGAAAATGGAGTACTAATAAAAATTTTTTTTCTAGATTTAATGTATTTCATTAATTTTTCCTCACTTTTTTCTGAAAGTGAACTTTTTTTAATTATTTTGTAAATAGATTGATTTGAATTTCCTGGTTTAATTTTTCTTGCTTCTATTGACATTTCCTCATCTGGAATATGAGTTTGATGCTTTATTATTTCTGCTCCAGATTTAATAGCACTGTCCACAATAGAGATTGCCATGTCTAAATTACCATTATGATTTATTCCAATTTCTGAGATAATTAATGGATTTTTATCTGGACCAATTTCCAAATTAGCTATTTTAAAATTCATTTTTTTATTTTTAAATACTTTTTGCTCAAATATTTGGCTAAAACATAATCTTCTTTACTATCTATATCAATACTGTCTATTTTGTTCATTATATAATATCCTGATTTTATAAAGGATAATCTTTTTTTCTGCATAAAATCTTTTGAATAAAAAATATATATTGCTCCATTAGGAGAATATATTTTCTTTAAATTTTGCCTATTTTTTGTGACAAACGTATCTTTAAAAAAAGGATTTAGAAAACCTTTATTTTTTTTAAAGGATTTATAAAAACTCTTATTTTCTGTAACGCTTAGCAAGATCCTAAATTTTTTTTTTATGAATAAATCGATTGAATCGTCAATATGTTTACTATTTCTAAAAGGTGAGGTTGGCTGCAGGTAAACAATTATAGTATCATCTTTTTCATTAACTAGACAATTTTTTATAAAATCTGATAACAACAAATTCGCTGATGTAGAACTAGTACTTAAACTTTTTTTTCTTTTTATTAAGTCTATATTATATTTTTTACCTTCTTTTAAAATTTTATCTGAGTCTGAAGATAGATAAACTTTATTTATGAATTTTGATTTTTTTGCACCTAAAATTGCTAATTCAAATAAAGAAAGATTATCTAATCTTTTTAAATTTTTATTCCTAAGATCTTGGGAGTTTTTTTTTGCAGGAATAAAAGCTATAATTTTTAATTTCTTTTTATCCATTCGTGAAGTTATATGATATAACAAATTTTTTTAATATGCGAACAATTGCTAGAATTGATATAAAAAATAATTATGTAATTAAAGGAATTAATTTGGAAGGATTAAGAAAAATTGGAGACCCAATAAATATAGTAAATGAGTATTATACTGCTGGTATAGATGAGCTATTATTGCTAGATTCCGTGGCAAGTCTCTACGGAAGAAACAACTTATTTGAATTAATTAAGATTATTACGAAAGATATATTTGTACCAATCACCCTTGGTGGTGGAATAAGATCACTTAAAGATATAGAAAATGCATTAAATTCTGGAGCTGATAAAGTGGCAATAAACTCTATGGCATTAGAAAATCCTAAATTTTTAAGTCAAGCTGTTTCGAATTTTGGAGAGTCAACAATTTTAGTAAATATAGAGGCAAAAAAAATTTCAAAAAACAAATGGGAACCCTATAAATTTTGTGGGAGAGAGAAAACTAATTTAGATGTAATTGACTGGATTGCAGAAATACAAAAAAAAGGATGTGGAGAAATATTGTTAACTTCTATTGATAAGGAAGGAACAGAAACTGGCTTTGACATTGAATTGTTAGAAAATGTTTATAAATTAATAAGAAAGCCTTTAATCTTATCTGGCGGCTGCGGAAGTTTAGAACACATTCAAACTTTGAAAAAAAAGTTTAAAAATATATCCATTGCGATAGCATCTGTTTTGCACTACAAAAAATTATCAATTTCAGACATTAAAGACACTTTAGCATGAAGTCTGTGACTATAATCGATTATGGAATGGGAAATATTAAAAGTCTATATAATTGTTTAAAATTTTTAGGTTTTAATCCAATTTTTTACTCAGAGAGTAAAAATATAAAATCAAATATTTGTATACTGCCTGGTGTTGGTGCATTCAATCAAGCAATGAAATTAATAAAAGAAAGGGATATTTTAAATAGTTTAAAAAACTATGTAAAAAATGATGAAAATATTCTGTTTGGAATTTGTTTAGGAATGCAATTATTTTTTGAAGAAAGCTCAGAAAATTACAATACTGATGGTTTAGGAATTATTGGAGGAAAAGTAAAAAAACTATCTACAAATCAAAATGAAATACTTCCTAATGTAGGTTGGTTTGAAACTAATTTAAAACCAAACAAAACATTTAATTACCTAAAAGAATTTGATAAACAAAAATTTTATTATGTCCATTCTTATGTTGCAGAACCATTTGACAATAAAAACCAGATTGCAACTTCTAATTTTAATGATAAAAAGTTTTGCGCAATGACAGTAAAAAATTCTAATATAATTGGAACACAATTTCATCCTGAAAAGAGTTCAAATATTGGATTAGATTTTATGGAAACAATAATAAAAAATTCAATTAATTAAAAATGTCAAAAAATTTTTCGATGTATGGATTACCTGAGGAGGTAATCTTTTGCTCAAAATGTGTAATGAGTAATCAGAGACCACAAAGTGTTGTCGAATTTAAAAATATTAATAATCAGAAATCTGGTTTAAATATTAATAAGGACTCATCTGTATGCGATGCTTGTAATTATAATGAAACAAAAAAAAAAATTAACTGGGAGAAAAGAGAAAAAGAACTAATTGATTTACTTAAAAAATTCAGAAAATCAAACGGATATGATTGTGTTGTTCCTGGAAGTGGTGGTAAAGACAGTGCTTATACAGCACATGTTTTAAAATATAAATATGGAATGAATCCTTTAACAGTAACATGGGCTCCTCACATGTATACGGATATAGGTTGGAAAAACTTTGATAATTGGATAAAAATTGGAGGTTTTGATAATATTCTTTTTTCACCCAACGGCAAAGTTCATAAACTTTTAACCAAATTGGCTTTTAAAAACCTACTACACCCATTTCAACCTTTCATTATTGGTCAAAAAATTATTGGCCCTTTAATTGCTTTGAAATTTAATATTCCATTGATATTTTATGGAGAAAACCAAGCTGAGTACGGAAATGCAGTTGAAGAAAACGCAAATCCACGAATGGATAGTAAGTTTTTTTCACAAAAGAACAATTCTGAGATTATTCTTGGTGGAGAAAAATTATCAAATATTTTAAAAAAGTATAATTTTACTTTAAATGATTTCGAACCATACATTGCTCCTAAAATAAATGATCTAATAGAAAAGAAAATAGAACAAAGATACTTAGGCTATTATTTAAAGTGGGACCCACAAGAATGTTATTACTACGCAGCGAAGAATACAGGTTTTAGACCAAATACAGAAAGGACAGAGGGGTCTTATTCAAAATATTCAAGTATTGACGATAAAATAGATCCATTTCACTATTTCTTAACACATATTAAGTTTGGAATTGGTAGAGCGTCATATGATGCTGCCCAAGAAATTAGAAACGAGAAAATAACTAGGGAGGAGGGAATTAATTTAGTTAAAAAGTACGATGATGAATTTCCAAAAAAATATTTTCAAGAATTTCTAGAATATATGGATATAAATGAAAAAGATTTCTTTTTAACAATAGATCAATTTAGATCTCCACATCTTTGGAAAAAAGAAAAAGGTGAATGGAAACTTTTACAGAAAATATTCGACAGTTGAAATAAACTAAATCATCAAGTCAGTAATATCATTTTTATTCAACAAAATTTTTTTCAGTGCATAAATCAAGCCAATTGAGCTATTAGTACTGGTCAGCTACACGCATTACTGCGCTTCCACACCCAGCCTATCAACGTGGTGG
>MDSZ01245539.1_pt1 | contig 56382 bp, 46 predicted proteins | sample 811201 | NCBI WGS metagenome assembly MDSZ01 (sample SAMN05326647, study PRJNA326480) | marine metagenome | isolation source: seawater | place: Indian Ocean: North | collected 2010
AGCTTCAGCTGGGCTGACGTTGCTGATGCAACTTTCTATCGTGTGCTGGAAAACCCTGATGGTCAGTCTGGCTACAGTCAGCTTGGTGATGATATTCCTGCCGGTGCGGAAAGTACTTCGTTTGAAGTACCGTTATTTCTGCGCGTAGAGGCCAGCTATATTCTGGCCAGTTGTAATGATGGCGGTTGCATAGAATCGTCTTCTGTTTCGGTTACAACCGAGGCAGGAGCAACCGACATCAACAATGGCGTAGGCTATTTTAAAGCCGCTAATGCCGATGCGGATGATGGTGGCGTAGTGTTTACAGAACGCACTCAGGCCTTCCGCCCGGCCTTTAACCTGGATGCCACCCGTATGGTGTACGGTGCTGTCTATGAAGACAGTAACAGCGTATCTGCACCAGAAAATAATGAAACCACCGATTCTGGTGCCGTTTACGTGTTTGATAAAGATGCATCAGGAAACTGGTCACAAACCGCTTATTTAAAAGCGCCGGTGCCAAGTGAAAATGAATGGTTCGGCTCTTCCGTTGCTATCACCGGTGATGGCAATACCATTGCTGTCGGTGCAGCAGGTGGCAGCAAGGCCTACATCTATCAGTATGAAAATGGCAGCTGGCAAAATGCCGCGATTCTGAGTCCGGCAACAGCCTTTTCGGGGTCGGAACCTACGGAATATTTTGGTGGGGATATCGACATCAGTGATGACGCTACCACCGTTGCGATCAGTGCTTATCGTGATCGTCGCGATTCAACTGGTGAGAATATGGATGCGGTAGGCACTCTGGCCGGGGCTGTATATGTATTTGAGCTTAGTTCGAATACCTGGAGTCAGGCTGCCTACCTTAAACCCGAATATATCGCCGGGGGCTTTTACTTTGGCCGCTCTATCGACCTGACGCCGGATGGCAGCCTTCTGGCTGTTGGTGCTGAAGGGGAGCCAAGTACATCAGCAAGTAACGGCGATCAAAGTAATACGGACCTGCCTTTCAGTGGAGCCGTATTTATTTACGAGCGATCAGAGAGCAGTTGGAATGAAATAAGCTATCTGAAGCCGGATTACAGGGATATAGAAGAGAATGATGGCTTTGGTAGTGCGGTATCCTTCAATGATGACGGAGAAATTCTTGCTGTTGGTGCTTTTGGAGAGGATAGTGGTTCTAAACAGATAGATATGGGGGTAGATAATAATGATGCTGATGGCTCAGGAGCAGCTTATATTTTCACCCGATCTGGAACCACTACATGGCACCAGGATGTTTACATAAAAGCTCCTAATAATAACAGTGTTCATTCCTTTGGGAATACGATCTCGCTCAGCGGGGACGGTGCCGTATTAGTAGTAGGCAGTACTCGGGATTTCAATAGTCATGGAGGAATCCAATCTGATATTCTTGATGATAATAGTTCAAACCATGAGAGTGGTTCGGCTTATTTGTTTCAAAATACCGGTAGTGAATGGGCTTATAAATCTTATATCCGATCACCGAATATAAATGTTTTAGATGTATTTAAACGGGTAAGAATTTCGCGCGATGGCAAGACGGTCGGCATCTCCTCATCGTTTGAATCCAGCGATGCCCAGGGAATTAACGGTGATATGTCGAACACTGAGGCGCCAAATTCCGGTGCTGTGTTTCTGTACTGATCTCTATAGTCGCTACTAAAAAAGCCCGCGGATGTTTCGTCAGCGGACTTTTTTATTTCCGGGTACTTACTCCAGACATTTGCGCCCGGGTAATTTCTCCAGACATTTGCCCCCGGGCACTTGCACTGTCTTTCCGTTGGTCAGGTACCGCAAAAGGTTTTCAGCACCTGTTGTTGCGGAGTGGGTGGTGTGCTTAGTGGGTGGTCGTCTGCAATATCGGCAAAGGGTTGCTGCAGGGCACTGAGCAGATTTTCAAAGACGGAAAAGTCGCCTTCTTCGGCGGCACGGATCGCCGCCTGCACATTATGGTTGCGCGGAATCAGCGCCGGGCTGGCGGCTTTCATGCGCTGTTGTGCTGCGTGCAGATCGCTTTCTCTGTGCGCCAGATCCTGCTGCCAGTTATCCAGCCAGTCGTTGAGGTTCTGTTGCAGCAGGCTGGTTTTGCGTACTTCCGGATAATCCAGCAGTGCCAGTAATGCGCTGCGGTCCGCTTCTTTATCCGCCAGGTCAGACAGGCGGCGGAAGAACAGGGTAAAGTCGATACCGCCCTGCTGCAGCAGATCGAGCAGGGCTTCGGCGCGCTCTTTGTCGTTTTCTGCGCTGCTGGCAAAACCCAGTTTGCGGTTAAAGCCGTCCAGCCAGGCATCCTGATGCCATTGCGCAAAATCCTGCAGAATGTCGGTTGCCTGTTCGACGCTTTGTTTTTCATCACCGGGAAATAACGACAGCAGGGTTTCCGCCAGCCTGGCTAAATTCCACTGCGCAATGGCCGGTTGGTTGATGTAGGCATAGCGGCCATTGCGGTCGATGGAGCTGAACACGGTTTCACGGTGGAATGCGTCGATAAAGGCGCACGGACCGTAGTCGATGGTTTCGCCGCTGGCGGTCATGTTGTCGGTGTTCATTACGCCGTGAATAAAACCGATGTTCATCCAGAGGGCGATCAGTTCGGCCTGCCGCTGGCAGATGGCTTTGAACATCTGCAGGTATTTATCGTCGGCGCTGGTGTCGATGTGCGGGTAGTGACGCTCCAGCACATGATCCGCCAGCAGTGTTAAGGCCTCAGCATCGCGACGAAGGGCAAAATACTGAAAGGTGCCGACGCGGATATGGCTGGAGGCTACGCGGGTGAATACGGCACCGGGCTCAAGACGGTCGCGCACTACGCGTTCGCCGGTACTGGCCACGGCCAGAGCTCGGGTGGTCGGTACGCCAAGCGCGTGCATGGCTTCACACAGAATGTATTCACGCAGTGCCGGTCCGAGTGGGCAACGGCCGTCGCCCATGCGGGAAAACGGTGTGGTTCCGGCGCCTTTCAGCTGAATGTCTTTGCGCTGGCCAGTGGTATCGAGCAGATCGCCGAGCAGGATGGCACGGCCATCACCGAGCTGCGGATTGAGCTGACCAAACTGGTGGCCACTGTATGCCATGGCCAGCGGTTCGGATTCATCGAGTATGGTGTTGCCGGTAAAAATATCGGCCAGGGTCTGAGCATCGGTCTGGGTGCTGTCAAAGCCCAGTTCAGCGGCGAGCTGATGGTTAAAGCGGATCAGTGCCGGTTGTTTCACTTTGCCGGGCAGCACCTGTGCATAGAAGTGCCCGGGCAGCTGAGCGTAGGCGTTGCTGAAGGGAATATGCAGGGTCATAAGTGCGTACCGCCGGAAATCAGAATGATTGCGCAGGATAGAGGTTATGCGGGCGCTGCGTCCAGCGGTAAGGGCCGTAATGGCGGTCCTTACGGCTGGCTTACCCTGTGCAGTTGGTCTGTTTTGCGCTGGCCTGTGGTTAAAACAGCTGGTTAAAACGGCTGGTTAAAACGGCTGGTTAAAACGGCTTAACGCCGATCAGCAGTGCGTGCAGCCAGAAGGCAACCGCCGCCCATACGCCAAGCGCCACGCTTAACGTGATCAGGTCACGGCTGAGGCCTTTGTACGGTTTTTTCACGCCGCTGGCTTTGTCGCGCCGGCGCGATATCAGGAAGCCCAGAATCCCCCAGATCATCAGGCTGCCAAACAGCAGAATATCGTGCACACCACCGTTGGCTAATAAATGTGAAAACGACCAGACTTTGATGCCTGCGTACATGGGGTGGCCAATTTTAGCCTGCAGAATATTGCCCGGTATCTGGCTGGCAAACAGCAGAATAAAGGCCGGTAAGGTCAGCAGTATGGTGACGTGGCGCAGCCACAGAGGCGGTTGCCACAACCAGAGCGGATCAATACGCGCCTGACCATAACCAATCACCATAAGCACAATCCCGCTGGCGGCGATCAGGCTGTAAATGCCTTTCCATGGCAGCAGACCGATACGGGCAATCATCTGCGTGCGCCATGCGGGTGCGGCCAGTTTGACTGAGTGGCCGCCGATAAACAGCAGCAGGCCAGCGATTAACAGTTCCATTGTGTTATCCCCCGGGGTTTTATACCGTAAGCTATCGGTTTGTGGTTTTTGCCTGTGGATGTTTCGCTCAGAGCGTCTTTTCTCTGAGCGCGTGTGAGAGTGACAGACGCGGGCAAGGTTCACAAGACTGTTTTGTTTATTCTGGCGGAAGAATGGCTGCGATGTATCAAGCACGAAAACATATTTATATTGCCTACACGGGCGGCACTATTGGCATGATGACGTCGGCAAAAGGCGGGCTGACGCCGCAGCCGGGAATGCTGGAAGACAAGCTGCGTTCGCTGCCGGAGTTTACCCGCAAGGACATGCCGGAATTTACTCTGCATGAGTATCCGACACTGCTCGATTCCTCCGATATGAGCCCGCAGCACTGGGGTATTATCGCCGCCGATATTCTCGCCAATTATGCCAAGTACGATGGCTTTGTGGTGCTGCACGGCACGGATACCATGGCCTACACCGCTTCGGCGCTGTCGTTTATGTTGCCGGATCTGGGTAAGCCGGTGATCGTTACCGGTTCGCAGATTCCGCTGACAGCGCTGCGCTCCGATGGCCACGATAATCTGCTCAATGCTCTCTATCTGGCGGCTTATCATCCCTGCGCTGAAGTAGGGCTGTTTTTTAATCACAAACTGCTGCGCGGTAACCGTTCGACCAAGGTGAATACCAGCGGCTTTGATGCGTTCGATTCTCCTAACTGTGAGCCGCTGTTCCGCGTTGGTATTGATGTCGAGCCGGTGTTGCCAGCGCTGCGCAGCCTGCACGCCATGCAGCCGGAATGGCAGCCGGTGCAGAACCGGGCGGTGGCCATTATGACGCTCTATCCGGGGATGGATTTCTCGCTGGCGCAGCATCTGCTGGAACAGGATCTCGACGGCCTGATTCTGCAGACCTTCGGCGCCGGTAATGCGCCCCAGCAGCCGGAATTTCTTGCCGCTCTGCAACGGGCCTGTGAGCGCGATATCGTCGCGGTGAATCACACTCAGTGCCTGCGCGGCAGCGTTAATATGGGTGGCTACGCCGGTGGTAATGCACTGCGTGACTGTGGACTGGTATCGGCGGTGGATATGACGCTGGAAGCGACGCTGACCAAGCTGCATGTGTTGCTCAGTCGCCCGGGGGATAAAAAATCTGTGGCGGCGATGGCGCGCCGGCAGATGGAGAAGCCTCTTTGTGGTGAGTTGACGGAGTGAGGTTCTGGTAAGTGGTAAGTCAGCTGTAAGGCGCCTTATAGGCGCCTTTTTTGTGCTCAGCTGTTTCGTATCTGCTGCAGCAATTCCAGCGCATGCATACGCTTCTGACGATCGTAAATATCGTTGGTGAACATAAATTCATTCACCGGGAAGCGTTGCTGTACCGCTTCCAGTTTGGAGCGCACGGTAGCCGGACCGCCGACCACGGACAGGCCAAGGAAGGCATCGACTCTGGCTTTGATCGCCGGGTCCCACAGGCCTTCGGTGGTTTCCACCGGGGCCGGCAGGAAGATTGGCTGACCGGTGACCAGGCGCATCACGCGTTGCTGTGAGCTGGTGTTCAGGTAGCGCGCTTCTTCATCGCTGTCGGTAACGATCATCGGCAGACAGAGTATGGAGTAGGGCTCCTGCAGGTGTTCTGAAGGCTGGAAGAATCTGTGGTACAGCTCGATGGCTTCGCTGGCCAGCTGCGGCGCGAAGTGCCCGGCAAAGGCGTAGGGAATACCACGCTGGGCGGCCAGCTGGGCGCTGAACAGGCTGGAGCCGAGCAGCCAGATATCGACCTGGCTGTTGGTGCCCGGATAGGCCTGTACCCGGCGGCCGCTGTCGGGGCCGAGTAACTGCTGCAGTTCTGCCACTTCTTCCGGGAAGCGTTCGGCGCGCATGTCATCGCGTTTCAGCGCCCGGCTGGTGAGTGGGTCGGAACCCGGGGCGCGGCCTAAGCCCAGATCAATACGACCGGGGTAGAGCGCATCCAGCGTACCGAACTGTTCGGCAACGATTAATGGCGGGTGATTGGGCAGCATAATGCCGCCGGAGCCAACGCGGATATTCTGCGTGCGCGCCGCGACCTGGCCGATGAGCACGGCGGTGGCGCTGCTGGCGATGCCCGGCATATTGTGGTGTTCGGCCAGCCAGAAGCGGTTGAAACCCAGTTCGTCTGCCCGTTGGGCATAGTCGAGCATGGATGACAGGGTGGCGGATACACTGACCTGCTCCGGCACTGCGGCCAGTTCCAGCAGGGAGAATGGAATATGCTTGAGCACAGACATAAGAACCTCCGACGTTTTGCGCAGATTCTCACAAGGCGGGCTTTGTTTCAGCCGTTATTCAATAGACGCATTGTTGCTGTGAGCGGGAAAACAGATGCCGCGGTTGCGGCTCTGTTGTGCTGATTCAGAATAAAAAACGCCCGCGGGGAGTGCGGGCGGCGCTGATAATCAGCAGGCGGTAGATCGTGGAGAAGACGGAGCCCGAAGGCCCCGGTCTTTGCAACAAACGCGTGTTGCTTAGAAGAAACCCAGTGGGCTGGTGCTGTAGCTGACCAGCAGGTTCTTGGTCTGCTGGTAGTGTTCCAGAGCCATTTTGTGGGTTTCACGGCCGATACCGGATTTCTTGTAACCACCGAACGCTGCGTGTGCAGGGTACATGTGGTAACAGTTGGTCCATACACGACCGGCCTGGATGTTACGACCCATGCGGTAAGCACGGTTCATGTCGCGGGTCCATACACCGGCGCCCAGACCGAATTCGGTATCGTTAGCAATAGCCAGAGCTTCTGCTTCGTCTTTGAAGGTGGTTACAGAGATAACCGGACCAAAGATCTCTTCCTGGAAGATACGCATGTCGTTGCGGCCAGCCATCATAGTTGGCTGAATGTAGTAACCTTTGGACAGGTCGCCATCCAGAGCTTCGATGCCGCCACCCAGCAGAACTTCAGCACCTTCGGCTTTACCGATGGAGATGTAGTTCATGATGCGCTCGTACTGCTCTTCAGAAGCCTGAGCACCAACCTGAGTGTTGGTATCCAGCGGGTTACCGCGGATGATCTTGCCAGCGCGCTCAACGACCAGAGAGATAATGTCTTTGTAGACGCTTTCCTGAATCAGGGCACGGGAAGGACAGGTACATACTTCACCCTGGTTGAAGAACGCCAGAGTGATACCTTCCACACACTTGCTCAGGTAGTCATCTTCGTGCTGCATAACGTCTTCGAAGTAGATGTTCGGAGACTTACCGCCCAGCTCTACAGTGCTTGGGATCAGAGAGTCAGCGGCACATTTCAGGATGTGCTGACCAACCGGAGTAGAACCGGTGAAAGCGATTTTAGCGATACGCTTGCTGGTGGCCAGAGCCTGACCAGCTTCTTCACCTACGCCGTTTACGATGTTCAGAACACCGGCTGGCAGCAGGTCAGAAATCAGTTCAGCCAGAACCAGGATAGAAGCAGGAGTCTGTTCTGCTGGCTTCATTACTACACAGTTACCGGCTGCCAGTGCAGGGCCCAGTTTCCATGCTGCCATCAGCAGTGGGAAGTTCCACGGAATGATCTGACCAACAACACCCAGAGGCTCGTGAATATGGTAAGCAACGGTGGTTTCGTCGATCTCTGCCATGGTGCCTTCCTGAGAACGCAGACAGCCGGCAAAGTAACGGAAGTGGTCAACAGCCAGTGGGATGTCAGCAGCCAGGGTTTCACGAACGGCTTTACCGTTGTCCCAGGTTTCTGCTACCGCCAGCATTTCCAGGTTCTGTTCCATACGGTCTGCGATGCGCAGCAGGATGTTGGAACGTTCAGCAACTGAGGTTTTGCCCCAGCTTTCAAAAGCACGGTGAGCAGCGTCCAGCGCCAGCTCGATATCAGCACCGTCAGAGCGAGGAACCTGACAGAAAACCTGTCCGTTTACAGGACTTACGTTGTCCATGTAACGGCCATTAACCGGGGCTACCCATTCGCCACCAATAAAGTTTTGGTACTGTTGTTTGAATGTAACGACGGAATCGGCCGAGCCGGGATTTGCGTAGATCATGTTGTTGCTCCTTATTCTTATTTTCTGCCACCGATACTTAGGTATCAGTAGCAGAGCTTGAGATAGCATATGCTATGTGATCTTATTACCACCTGCTTGCCTGACAGTCTGTTTTACTTTGCTGATTGTCCGGCGTTGCAAATGGATACAAATCATTAAAAAAGTACGGATTCGTAACAAAAAATAAGAAAAACAAGCAGATACTGCTGTTATTAAAGTCAGGAGCTGTTATGTCTTACAAAACACTGGCGCAATTAGCTACATCCAACCGGCATTCTGTGCTGGCCGGATCTGGCCCTTTATCCATGGTAGAAAACCGTACTGTGTTTGAAAGTCACGATGCTGACCTTTCGATTTATGACACTTTCTCCGCAGCAGAGCGGGTACGGCTGGATTCTGAAGAAATTCTGTACTGCGGCATGATGACCGGCAAAAAAGTGCTGCACGGTAAAAAACATTTCAATGCCACCTTCCTGCCGCACGAGTCATTTATTATGGCGCCGGGGGAAACCGTGGACATTGATTTCCCGGAGGCCACCGAAGAATGTCCGACGACCTGTCTGGCATTAGGTATTAGCCGCAATAAATTACGTGAAGTCTGCGATCGCCTGAATCAGAAAAACCCGCTACCGAAAGAACTCGGTGAATGGAATCCGGGTAACGATCACCTGTTGCATATGTTTCACACCGAAGCGACGCAGCAATTACTGGTGCGCATCGTCGACAGCTTCGTTAGCCACGACAGTGACCGCGATCTGGTGCTGGATCTGGGGGTGACGGAATTATTAACGCGTATGCTGCGCCAGCAGGGCAGAAATTTCTTACTGCACTGCGCGCGCAATGATCCGACCATGAGTGCCATGACGGATGTGGTGCGCCATATTGATCAGCACCTGGCCGATGCCATTGATATTGAGCAGCTGTGCAAAGTTGCCTGTATGTCGCGCAGTAAACTGTATGAGCAGTTCCGTCATGTGATGGGTACCGGACCGATGGAATACATTCAGCAGCGTCGTCTGGAAAAGGCGCGTGAACTGATTGCTGCCGGGCACAGCATTACCCAGAGCTGCTACGACGTTGGTTACGTGAATCTGAGTCATTTTTCCCGGCGTTTCCAGCAGCAGTACGGTTTATCACCGCGGGATTATCTGGCGTCGGTAAACGCTTAAAATTTTTAATTAATAGTTATGTTAATTGGATGTGTTAATTAGTGGGCCGGGAAAATCATTCCCGGCTTTTTTGTTTCTGGCTTTTATTTTTCCAGCGGAATGATTTTTCTGGCTTTGCGCTTAAAAAACCTGCCTGTACTTTGGTATATCCTACTTTTGACGGGTGCCGTATAGGATCAATTCTTCTTTAGTTGATTTTATTGGCCATTGTTGTTCAAACGTCAGTCAAAACGGCTTTGTTCTGCTTTCTTTAACGGGTAGCTGATTATATGATCCGCGGCGATTTTAATTGCGGATCGTTTGGGTATTCCATTAGCGGAATATTGATAACAGATTCCTGCACGTTACCCTCCGGAGCCAATAAAAAATGAATGCCAGACTGTTGTTGATTTCTTCTCTGTTCGTATCGCTTTCTGCTGCCGCTGATGAGGTCATCTTAGAAAATACATCCATCCAGAATTCATTGTGCGTGGGTGTTACCTGTATTGATGGTGAAGATTTTCAGATGGACACCGTGCGCCTGAAAGCGGATGCACCACAGATCGTGTTCCAGGACACCAGTAATTCAGGTGCATTTCCCAGCACTGATTGGCGTCTGGGTGTGAGCGACGACAACACAGGTGCGGCACCTTCTTTCTTTATTGAAAATGTGGATAGCGCGGAAAATGTGCTGGAAATTACCGCAGATGGCGATGTTGCGCTGGGTGTCGGGGCGGTTGCAGAAAGCGGAGCGGTATCGGTTGGTGCGGAGGGGGAAGAGCGCCGCGTTACTTTCGTGGCTGATGGCACCGAAGATACTGATGCTGTGAACCTGCGTCAGTTCAATGCTTACAAAGAGACCATCAATACCGAAGCAGTGGATGCTCAGGTCGCTGAGTTGCAGAGCCGTATTGATGCGTTGACTGCCCGTATTGAAGCACTGGCAGCACAAGGTAATTAAGATGAAGTTATTACCTTTTTACTCTATGGCTGCGGTGCTCTTGTATTCTGCATCCGGCAATGCGGCTGGCGACAGAATAATCAGCGATGACGCGATTGTTCAGGGTGGCCTATGCGTTGGGCAGGACTGTGTATCCGGTGAGTTATACAGCCATCCGCCGCTTAAACTGAAAGAAAATAATCTGCGGGTGCGGTTGACCGACACCAGTACGATCGCTGAACCCGTGCGGGTTGAAGGGCCAGACTACTATTATGAATACACCATTAACGATAGTTGGGTGCTGGTTGCCAATTCCTACGCCAACGGCGGAGCTAACTATTTTGCTATTGAGCGCACTACGATCGGGACTCTTTATTATCTGAGTGATGGTACCGCACCGAATTACATGTGCTATCAGAAAGGAACGAATTTTCCTTATCCTAATCCGTCAGAGGCAACGGCGGATGATATGGATATCGTGGTCGTAGGCGTTATTCCTGAGGGCGGGCAGTGGAAGACGCCTTACTGTAATTATCAGGTGGTTCCTCAACTCTTTAATGGTATTTACTTTGATCGGACCGATGGCGTTGCCATTGGCCGTGGTGCAGAAGTACTGGCGGGTACCGTGGCTTTGGGTAACGGCGAAAACCTGCGTCGTCTGGCACATGTCGCACATGCGCTGAATGATATGGATCTGCTCAGCGTTAAAGATATGAACGTCTATTCCGATCAGCAGGCAACGCTGGATCAGCTCAGTGATCAGCTGACTGAATTGGAAAACCTGGTGTATCTGCTGGAAAATCCAGAGCCAGGCACTGTCGGTAAGAGCCGTAGTGGTAGCTCTGGCGGTGCATTCAGCTGGTTATTGCTGTTGAGTGTTGCCGCACCTCTGCTGCGTCGCAGAGATCGTGTGCAAAGCTGATTGATTTGCGGATATTCTGCGGTCATCACAAAAGCCTGACAGGTTCGCTGTCAGGCTTTTTTTATGTCTGTTTTTGCCGCAATTTTCCAGCTTCTCTTTCAGCCCCTTTTTCTGATCTCTCTAATAAACTCTGTGCTGCTTTCTCTTCTGCTCTCTCTGTTGCTCTATATGGAGATAGAGGTCGGTATCCTTATGTGGAATATCTGACAAAATCGACGCGACTGTGCAGTTTCTGCCGCAGTTCTGTCCGGGATCGTACAAGCGGTACCTGAGATTTTTCCGTATTTAAATCTAACTGTCTGATAGATAAAGCGTTTTCTTTTGTGGGCGGAAACGCCAACACGGTCTGTTATTTGCTGAAGCCTGTATTGGCTGCAAAGCCTGTGTATTACCGTTAACAGGAGAATATTATGTCGCTGGATCAGATCACTGCATTTGCTACTAAAGCAAAAGAGGATGCAGAGTTGGGTGCACAGTTAAAAGCCTGTGTAAAAATGAAAGAAATGTTCGCGCTGGCGCGGGACAATGGCTATCAGTTCGACGAAGACAGCCTGTATCCGCCGAATGAACCTCAGTTTACGGAAGATCAGTTATCCGAGCGTCTGGCCAAGGCTCTGTTACGCGCTTAAGGGCACCTCAGTTAAGGCCTTATGGGCCTATACCTATGCCTGAGCCTGAGCCTGACTCAGAAATGCTGATAGCCGGTGCGGTGTAATGGCTGTTCTTCCCCCGATACCAGCAGCCGTACCGGCTGATCAGCATTCAGGGCAACCACTGTTCCTATGCGTGTGAGTTGCGGAAACTGATCGCTTAAGGCGAGCAGTGCTTCACGCTGACTGGCGGCTGCGGTAAACAGCAGCTGGTAGTCGTCACCGCCGCTGATGCAGGTATGAAAGTCTTCTGCTGTGGCCGTTTCCGGCAGGGGAATACGGTCGCCATCAATCTCCAGCGACAGTGCAGAATTACGGGCAATATGTCCGGCGTCCTGGATTAAGCCATCGGAAATATCCATACAGCTGCTGGCCAGTGTGCGCAGTGCCATGCCGGCTTTAATCTGCGGCTCGGGGAAATAATAGGCTTTGGTTGTGGGCGAGTTTTCCGCCGGATTTTTTAATACCCGTGGCAATGCCAGGGCCGATGCCCCGATGACGCCGGATACCCAGATATCATCACCGGCTTGTGCGCCACTGCGCGTCAGAGCCTGATCAGCAGGCACAATCCCTTGCACGGCAATGGTGATCACCCGGGTTTTGCCGGATGTCGTATCGCCACCCAATAAATCGATCTGACAGGCACTGGCGGCGGCTTTTAAGCCTTCGCTGAATAATTGCAGCCATTGTGGATCTGCGTCCGGTAAGGTGAGGGCCAGATGAAATCCCTGAGGCTCTGCGCCCATGGCAGCAAGGTCGGATACCGCGCAACGTAATGCGCGCTGGGCAATTAAATCTGCCGGAGCGGCAGCCGGAAAATGTACGTCGGCCACCTGAGTATCAATACTCTGCGCCAACTGAAAACCGTGGGGAAGGGTGATAACCGAACAGTCATCACCAACACCCAGGCGGGTGTTGGTATTACGTGGAAATCCACTGGAAAAATACTGCCTGATTAAAGCAAATTCTCCGGAGCTTTGCTGGCTCATAGGATTTCCTTTTCAGCCGGTGTTTTACCACCGCTTTTTTATCAGCCGCGTGGACCGCGGATTTCTACAGAACGTTCGCGCTGTGCCAGTTTATCCAGTACACCGTTGATAAACTTGTGGCCGTCGGTTGCGCCGAAGGTTTTGGCCAGCTCAACTGCTTCGTTGATTACCACTTTGTATGGCACGTCGATGCGGTGAATCATTTCGAAGGCACCGAGACGTACGATGGATAATTCAACCGGCGTCATTTCGTCCATACGACGGTCCAGCAGGGGAGCGACTTTTTCGTCCAGGGCGGTTTTTTCCCGTGGTACGCCGTGCAGTACGTCGTGGAAATATTCCATATCCACTTTGCTCATATCGTTATCTGCGCGGAATTCAGCTTCGATCTGTGCCAGGTTGGCACCCGCCAATTGCCACTGGTAGAGCGCCTGCACAGCGAAACGACGCGCTTTGCGTCGTGCCGCAGGGCTGGCTTTCTGATTGCCGGATGTGCGTGACATGCAATCAGGCCTCCATGGCTTTCAGCAGGGCAACCATTTCGAAAGCAGACATTGCTGCTTCTTCACCTTTGTTGCCTGCTTTGGTGCCTGAGCGTTCTACCGCCTGTTCGATGGTATCGACAGTCAGAACACCGAAGGAAACCGGAATACCCGCGTCCAGAGAAACGCTGGCCAGGCCTTTAACACATTCGCCGGCAACGTATTCAAAGTGTGGTGTACCGCCGCGGATTACTGCGCCCAGTGCGATAACGGCATCGTATTTACCGCAGTCTGCTGCTTTTTTCACAACCAGTGGAATTTCAAACGCGCCTGGTGCACGGATGATGGTGATGTTGCTTTCTTCCACGCCGTGGCGCATCAGGGAGTCAACGGCACCTTCCAGCAGGCTTTCAACAACAAACGCATTCCAGCGGCCAACAACAATGGCGTATTTACCGTCGTTCGGGGTCAGGTTTCCTTCAATGGTTTCAATCTGTTTCATGATTATTTTCCGGTCTCGTAAGGGATGTATTCGCTGATCTCAAGTTCAAAGCCAGAGATACCGCTGTATTTCATTTCTGAGCTCAGCAGGCGCATTTGTTTTACGCCCAGTTCGCGCAGAATCTGTGAGCCTGTGCCCACAGTGAGGAAGGCGCCGGAGCTGTCTTTATTGGAGCTGCGCACTTTACGTGCACGGCCAAAAAAGTCGTCCAGAGCGTCTTCAATATTTTCTGTCTGACCCGGTGACAGCAGCACCAGTACGCCTTTACCTTCTTTGGCAATGCGCTGCAGTGCTTCACCGCTGGACCAGCTGTCTGTGCCGTCTTTGCGCAGGCCCAGTACGTCGCGCAGCTGGTTGTTGGTCTGTACACGCACCAGCGTCGGTTCGTCCGGCGTAATGTCACCCATGGTCAGTGCCAGGTGAGTTTCTTTCTGGATGCTGTCCTGGAAGGTGTGCAGGGTAAATTCACCGTATTCGGTGGTTACTGTCTGCTGTTCAACGGACTCAACGGTTTTTTCGTTGGCCAGACGGTAGTGAATCAGATCGGCGATGGTGCCGATTTTGATGTCGTGTTCTTCGCCGAATTTTTCCAGATCGGCGCGACGCGCCATGGTGCCATCCGGGTTGATCACTTCAACGATGGCTGCGGCCGGAATCAGGCCTGCCAGACGCGCCAGATCGCAACCGGCTTCGGTGTGACCAGCACGGCTTAATACACCACCCGGACGGGCGCGCAGCGGGAAGATATGACCCGGCTGGACGATGTCTTCCGGTTTACCCATCGGATTAACCGCGGCCAGAATGGTACGCGCACGGTCAGCGGCAGAAATACCTGTGGTCACGCCTTCGGCAGCTTCGATGGATACGGTAAATGGCGTATCAAATTTGGCCCCGTTGCTCTGCACCATAGCGTGCAGACCAAGGAAATCACAACGCTCACCGGTTAATGGCAGACAGATCAGACCACGGGCTTCAGTGGCCATAAAGTTGATGATTTCCGGTGTTACTTTTTCTGCAGCAACAATAATATCGCCTTCGTTTTCGCGGTCTTCGTCATCCATCAGAATGACCATTTTACCTTCGCGAACATCAGCAATAATGTCTTCGATCTTGCTAAGAGCCATAATAAACCTGTTATTTCCAGAATCCGTTTTGCATTAAAAACGCCTGACTCAGTCCTGAGTTGGCGGCGCTGCTGTCTGTCTCTTTTCCTGCGTTACCGGATGTCAGCAGTTGCTCCAGGTAACGGGCGATAATATCCACTTCCAGATGCACCGGGCTGCCGACTTTGAGGTCGATCAGTGTGGTTTCACTGGCAGTGTGCGGCACAATGTTCAGCTCAAATCCTTCGCTGCCGAGATCATTGGCAGTCAGGCTGACACCATCGACGGTGATGGAGCCTTTGGCCGCGATGTATTTTTTCAGATGGTCAGGGGCACTGACGGTAAAGCGGATGGAACGGGCGTCCGCTGAACGTTTTTTAATGGTGCCAACACCATCCACGTGACCGGTAACTATGTGGCCACCCATGCGTGTGCTGGGGGTCATGGCCTTTTCCAGATTCACTTTGGTGCCACTGCTCCAGCGGTCGATCCAGGTGTGAGCAATGGATTCACGGGATACGTCAGCGACAAAGCCGTCGCCGGGTAATTCCACCACGGTCAGACACACGCCGTTGGTGGCGATGCTGTCACCCAGTTTGACGTCACTCAGGTCGAGTCCTGCGGTATGAATACGCAGTTTCAGGTCGCCCTGTTTGTTCTCGACGCTTTTTACTGAGCCTACGGCTTCGATAATTCCTGTAAACATCCTGCTTCTCCGGCCTGTTACATTGCCGGCCCTGTGTTAAAACTTCGTTATGTGTGACCGCGCCGCGCTGCCGTTTTTCTCAGCCGGGCTGAGTCAGGGTCAGGCGCAGATCGTTACCGACCTTGCGTACATCGGCCCACTGCCAGCGGATCTGTTCCGCCATGCTGTTCAGCCCCAAGGATAGCAGCGGACGGGCGTTGCTACCGAGTAACGTTGGTGCACAATAGAGTACCAGTTCATTCACCAGTCCGGCTTGCACAAATGCGCCTGCCAATTGGGCTCCGCTTTCGATCAATACTTCGTTATGACCGAGTTCGCCCAGATGTCGCAGCAGCGCGCTGAGATCCACTTTGCTGTCTGCACCGGCCGGGCTTTGCCACACGCTCAGCTGACCCAGTGCCGGGTCACGCTGAATGTTAACGGCCGTGCTGTCACTGACCGCCAGCAGAATATCGCCGCTTTGGGCGAAGATCTGTTCATCGCCGCGCAGGCGCTGGCGACCGTCGATGATCACGCGCAGCGGCTGCCGCCAGAGACGTTCTTCCTGCTCAATACCGCTTTCCTGCGGACGTACTGTCATCGACGGATTGTCGATCAGAACGGAATCCGCACCGGTAAGCACTACACAGCTGCGCGCACGCAGACGCTGCACATCAGCCCGGGCCTGAGGACCGGTAATCCACTGGCTTTCGCCACTGGCCATGGCGGTGCGGCCATCCAGACTTTGTGCCAGCTTAACCCGGGTGTAGGGCAGGCCGGTCTGCATACGCTGCATAAAGCCTTTATTGATGGCGATTGCCTGAGTTTCAAGGCAGGGCGTAATCACCTCGATTCCGGCCTCACGCAGCATGGTGTAACCACGACCTGCCACTAACGGGTTGGGGTCGGAACAGGCACCAACCACACGGGCGACGCCGGCTTTGATCAGACCTTCAGCGCAGGGTGGGGTGCGGCCGTAATGGCTGCATGGCTCCAGCGTGACGTATGCGGTCGCGCCGCGGGCCTGCTCTCCGGCCATACGTAAGGCATGCACTTCGGCATGCGGTTCACCGGCTTTCTGGTGCCAGCCTTCACCCACGATGGCACCGTCTTTGACGATGACACAGCCGACCCTTGGGTTCGGGCTGGTGGAGTACAGCCCCAGTTCCGCCAGTTGCAGGGCACGGGCCATATAAAATTCGTGCGTCTGACTCATGCTTCTTCCTCACGGGAAGCGCTCAGAGCAGACGGTGCGGAAATACGTTCAATTTCGGCACGGAATTCATCGAGATCCTGGAAGCTGCGGTATACCGAGGCAAAACGCACATAGGCGACCTGATCGAGCTGGCGCAGTTCGGCCATCACACACTCGCCCAGCATACGGCTGGCAACTTCACGTTCACCACAGGCACGCAGCTGCTGTTTGATACGGACGATGGAGGCTTCGATATCTTCAACACTGACCGGGCGTTTTTCCAGCGCACGCTGGATGCCGGAGCGCAGTTTATCTTCGTTGAAGGGTTCGCGGGTGCCGTCCTGTTTGATGATGCGTGGCATCACCAGTTCGGCGGTCTCGAAGGTGGTGAAGCGTTCTCCACAGCTGATGCATTCCCGGCGACGACGTATCTGCTCGCCGTCTGCCACCAGACGTGAGTCGATAACCTTGGTTTCCTGATGTGTACAGAAAGGGCAATGCATAACTGGTAAAGAGCGGCTCGATGAATGAGAGCGCGGATTTTAAGGGATAAAGGGGGGAAGTACCAGCGCAGAACGCGCTGGTATGGGGTAGTTTTGTTAACGATTCGTTGGTCATTCGGTTGGCCGGTCGTACAACCGGCCAACTGATTGACCAACTAACAGATCAACTAACTGACCAAGCAGTCGATCAGTTAACCCGGGTGCCGACGATCAGACCCATCGAGAACAGGCTATTAGCAATATCGGAACCCGGAGGGACAACCTCAGTGCTGCTGTAATTGCGCATGATCACGGTATCGCCATCGGTACACAGACGGGCACCGTTGCCGGTTTCGAGGTCATCAGCGACAACGGTCAGACAACCCTCAGCATCGGTGATGGTGCTTGCCAGAGAGAATTCCAGCGTGCGGGTGCCTGCCGATGAGGTTTTCGAGTAGCGCAGGCCGTCGGTGGCGGAGTCATCCGGGAACACCGTGGCGCGTTTGCCGCTCAGGGTTATGGTAAGAGATGGAGTAGTACCGCTGTCGTCTATCGTCAGGGTGCCGTATTCGCTGCGGATGCCAAAGGTATAGCCCGAGTCCTGATTGAGACTGAAGTAACTCTGAGAACCGACCGAGAAGGAGGCGCCACTGAGGTCGATGGTCTGCTCCGGCGAGCGCAGGAAGACCCCCACGTTGTTGGAACTGTAGAACACGGTACCGGAACCAAAATCGGTCGCAGCAGGGTCCTGCGCGATATCGTTTTCCCAATGCAGCGAAGTGAGCACGATGGCTGACTGATCGGACGCCAGCAGGGCTGACGTATAAGCGCCATCATCCGCTTCAGTCTGGGGATCATCCGAGACAAAGCGACCCTGGTTGAAGCTGTAGGTTTCCGCTTCCGGCAGGGGCTGACTGTCGAAGTCGGCTTCAATGTAGACAGAGTCGACCCCTGGGCTGCCTGCCAGCTGAATGTAGCCATTTTCAGACGCCTGCAGATTGCCTTGGGCATCAAACTCAAAGCGGGAGTCGAACTGGATTACTTCAAACAACGCAGTCTGACTGCTGCGTACACCCACCTCCAGTTCAAAGCCGTTGTAGGCCGCATCGCGGATAATATCGCTGCCGGTCTGGTCATTCACCCGGCCAAGGGCCAGATTCAGATTTTCCATACCACTGAAGCGCAGATCGGTGAGATCCGGCTCTCCGCTCACCAGTGCGTAGTCCAGCGTGCCCTGGGCACCAAAACCAAAGAACAGGCTCTGATCCTGGCTGACCGGAATCAGACGCAGGGTAAAGGCACTGTCGATATGGTATTCCGCTTCCACTTCGGCGCTTTCCGGCACGTTAATAGTGGCAATACCTGAGGCTTTAACCGCCAGTGGCGCCGAGAAGCCATCACCGGGTTCGTTGACGACCTCGGTATAAATGTCCCCACCATTGGGGTCAGACAGATTGCCTTCAATGATGGAGCTGGTGTCGCTGAAGTCAGCTGTTTCCTGCAGAACAGAACCGTCACCATCCGTGCTGATATTAAAGACACCACCGTCTTCCGTTTCGTTACGCAGCAGGATGGCATAAGGCGTCGCGCGCAGTTCCAGGCGGCGCGAGGCATAGTTGATGTGGTAGTCACCATCCAGTGCCGAGCCGACAATGGTCGGAGCCTGCACGCTCAGGGTCATGGCGGATGAGCTTTGCAGGTTTGTTCCACCATCTGTGACCTGTACCGTGATGCGGTAATTGCCTTCGGTCAGCGGAGCGGTGAAGGTGGTACTGGCAGAGGTGCCGAAGGTCAGGCCAGGGGCATTGCTGCTCCAGCTGTAGGCTGTTTGCGCAGAAATCCCCTGAATGGCGCTGGCGCTCAGCGTTACGCTGGCACCTGGTTCAACGGTGCGGTTGCTGCCCAGAGTAACGACCGGTGGAACTTTGTTGGTGTACGTATCATTCGACGCGGTGGCGATTTCTGCCTGAATGGCATCAAACTCTGTGGTGGTGTTGCCCAGCTCTACAGCGCTGTCAATCAGCGCCTGCAGAGTGGGCACGTCGCTTGCGGACTTCCACAAAATCTGTCCGACTTCACCGTTGCTGGTAATGGCGGTGATAAAGGCATCGATGACCTCGAAGGTAGTCTCACCTCTGTCTTTCGCAATGCGCACGAAGGCCGCATTCAGGGCGCCATACACATCGTCGCCTTCGTCGGCATCATCCACCAGGTTATCCGGAGTATCACCGGTCAGATCGGTGCTGGCTGGCATACCGAAAATGGCGCGGATCTGAGCTTCGGCCCGGGCAGCCTGCTCGGCCGGGGTAAAGTCACCGCCGTAGGCCTGTTGCAGGGCGCTCATCAGATAGCTGATGGCGGTCACATTGATGATACGGGAGCCTTCTTCGTCGATCACAGTGCTGTCGAAGTTAGCCACGGATTCGAGGCGGAAGTTCGCTGGCATTGGGTAGAATTCGCCTACACCTACGTTACCGCCATCAACATAACAGGCGTCAGCATCTCCATCCGGAGAATTGAGGTTGTCACACTGCAATTCCGCACCATCCTGATAGCGGATCACCAGCTTCACCAGACCAGACGGTGGTGTGCTGTCTTCAAAATCAAAGTTGTACTGACCACGGGCATCTGTGGTGGCGGTGGCGACCGGTGTGCTGGCGAAATCGCCGCTGCTTTCATTCAGCGGGAAAAGCTCCACCAGAGCACCAACGGCCAGACCTTTAATGGCCAGACCGGTGAGGCTGACACGGTCAACCTGTTCGGTCGGTGCCGGTTCTTCCGGTTCCGGAGTTTCGTCGTTATCTGAGCCACCACCGCCGCTGCAGGCGGCAATAGCTGCGGTCAGAACCAGCACGGAAAGGTGTTTGGGCAGTGGCATAACGAACTCCTTATCATCTTCTGAGACGCCATCCCTGTCAGCGCCCGGTGTTGTGTCGACGGGCTGAAGAAACAGGCAATGCGCATGGCGTAATTGGTCTGGAGAAGTATAGGGAGGAGAGGGACAAAGTCTATCGCAATTGACCCTATTGTTAGATGTCGCAGCAGGTGGCAGACCTGTACAAATTTCTCAGCAATTATTCGTACAGGTCTGTTTTCAGAGAAGTTTAACCGGCGCTGCGCAGCTTGATCTGGTCGGCCAGCATACCGCCCGGGCGAAGCATCTTTTCGCGCCAATCGTCCAGCAACTGAACAGTATCGTGCTGACTTGGGTGAAAGCCCGGACGGAAGAAGTCGAGATACTGCGGCAGCAGTTTCGGAAACAGGCCGCGCGGTCCCCACAGATACCAGAAGCCTTTCAGATTGCCTTTGAAATCAAACAGTTTTCTGTCTGCAGCCAGCAGGCGCAGGTGGCCGGAGCCAACGACGGCAAAGAAAAACAGGGTGACGACCAGCATGGTGAGGATGCGGTGCAGATAACCGCCGCCGACCTGGCGGTAGACATCGTATGCCACGACTTTGTGTTCGTTCTCTTCCAGCGCATGCCACATCCACAGCTTGAGTGCTTCTGGGTCCTGAATATTGGCCTGATGAGAAGGGTCACGCAGCAGCTGTTCGGCCAGAATCGCGGTGTAATGCTCCAGTGCGACGGTCACCGCCAGCTGGTGCTTCTTCGGCAGTGTGCGACGGGCAAAGCGCAGCAGCACACCGAGTTCTTTATCCAGCTTGCCCGCGGGCAGACCGTGTTTCTCCGCCAGATCATTGAAAGCTTTATGTTCTTTGCTGTGCATGGCTTCCTGACCAATAAAGCCGGTGATCTGATCTTTCAGCAGCGGGTCGGTGATGTCTTTGCGGTAGTTGCGCACCGAATCGACGAAGAAGGTTTCCCCTTCCGGGAACAGCGCTGACAGTGTGCTCCAGAAGGTGGTCAGAAACGGGCTGTTGCGATACCAGTAGCGCTGGGTGTCGTCGGCGAATTCGAAATCCATACGCCGTGGTGGAATCCCTGCACGTTCGCCGGCGGTCATGCGCTTTGCTGGTTTTTCAGATTCTGACGCTGAAGTGCTGTTGTGCGTGTAGTGCGCGTTGCGTTCACTGTTCGCTGAGGCTGAGTGAGTCATACCGACCTCCGGTTATCCTGTTTATTATCGTTATGGCAGCTGTGGGCAGCTGACAGGTTTAGCGTTGAGTTCAGAGTTAACGCACTCAGATTAACCAGCGGGGGATAAGGGCGGGAGGTAACAGCCGGACAAAATAACGTGGCTGATCGCGTGGCGGAAATACGTGGCAGAGGGCACAGGGTGAGATAGGGGATCTGGCGCAGCAGTGAACTGGCAGAAATGGCAGAACTGCACCTGCAGCAGGGAAATAGCCTGTTTTATGACCCCAGGACTGGCGGGGTGATTTTCCGCCAGTGGGTCATGTTCGCCGTCAGGCCTTGCTCAGAGAGCGCTGAGCAAACAGCCCGTTGAGGCGTTCCGGCAGGCTGGTTTTGGCTGGCTGATAATCGTCAATGATGCCCCATTTACTGAACTGTCCGACGCAGAAGCCTTTGCTCAGGTCGTTGTAGTAAATGCAGGATTTGCCCATCACGGCAATAACCCAGAAGCCACAGACTTCATCGGCCCAGGGGTGTTGTTGCCAGAGTTCAGGACGCGGCAGGCGGGACAGACTCCAGAAGCCGTGGGAGGCTTCATCCAGCATGCTTTCAGCATCGCTGAGCATGTTGCTGAGGTCAGTTTCAGATAACGGCTTGGGCATATCAGACATAGTTATTCTCCGGATATGAACAGCGTGGGAACAGAACTGTAATCTGGCGATGCTATGACATTCCAGTGACATTTTAATGACAAACGGAACATCAGTACTTTTACTGATGCGTAAAAAAGCCCGCGGCGGATGGCTCCGGCGCGGGCTTTTTTTACAGCAGTTCAGGCTTATTTATAAACCGGGAACTGTTCGCACAGAGCGATTACTTTGGCCTGTACTTCGGCTTCAGCGGCGGCGGAATCACCGGATTCCAGACCGTCCAGCACGTCACAGATCCAGCCAGTCAGCTGAATAGCCTGCTCTTCTTTGAAACCACGGCTGGTGATGGCCGGAGAACCAATACGCAGACCAGAGGTTACGAACGGTGAGCGTGGATCGTTTGGTACAGAGTTTTTGTTCACAGTGATGTTGGCGCGGCCCAGAGCAGCGTCAGCGTCTTTACCTGTGTACTCTTTACCGATCAGATCCACCAGGAACAGGTGGTCATCGGTACCGCCGGATACGATGTTGATGCCGCGTTCCATAAAGGTTTTCGCCATCGCCTGGGCATTTTTCAGCACCTGCGCCTGATACTCTTTGTATTCTGCGCTCATGGCTTCTTTGAAGCACACAGCTTTGGCCGCGATGATGTGCATCAGCGGGCCGCCCTGGGATTCAGGGAATACGGCGAAGTTCAGTTTCTTCTGCAGCTCTTCATCGTCTTTGGCCAGAATCAGACCGCCACGTGGACCACGCAGGGTTTTGTGAGTCGTGGTGGTGACGACGTCCGCGATGCCAACCGGTGATGGGTACTGACCTGCAGCGATCAGACCAGCAACGTGGGCCATATCAACAAACAGGTAAGCGCCAACTTCATCGGCGATGTCACGGAAACGCTGCCAGTCAACGACGCGTGAGTAGGCAGAGAAACCGGCAACGATCATTTTTGGCTTGTGTTCACGGGCCAGACGCTCAACTTCGGCGTAGTCGATTTCGCCGGTTTCCGGATTCAGACCGTACTGAACCGCGTTGTAGATACGGCCGGAGAAGGATACGGAAGCACCGTGAGTCAGGTGACCACCGTGCGCCAGGCTCATGCCCAGAATGGTGTCGCCAGGCTGACACAGCGCGAAGTAAACCGCGGCGTTGGCCTGAGAACCTGAGTGTGGCTGTACGTTGGCATACGGCGCACCGAACAGTTCTTTGGCGCGGTCGATGGCCAGCTGCTCGATCACGTCAACGTGTTCACAACCGCCGTAGTAACGCTTGCCCGGATAACCTTCGGCGTACTTGTTGGTCAGCTGAGAGCCCTGAGCTTCCATGACACGTGGGCTGGTGTAGTTTTCGGAGGCGATCAGCTCGATGTGATGCTCCTGACGGGCATCTTCGGCTTTCATCGCGGACCACAGTTCCGGGTCAAAATCCGCTATGTTCATATCACGGCTAAACATCAGGGCGTCCTCTTTATTAAGGGGTAAGATCTGGTTCAAATCGGAAAGGCGGGCATTCTAGCGCAAACTGCTCAGCATGGCACATGAGAAGCTGTCACTATGGGTGTGAAATCCCTTCACGATGGGCTTCCCGCCCGCTATGGGAAGGCCCAATGTTGAGTGCTTTTCGAGCAGACAGGATCAGCCACTTCAGTGAGTGGCGGCGGGCAACTGCAGTAATGCTTCCAGTTGCTCTGCCGGCAGTGGCCGGCTGAACAGGAAGCCCTGAACTTCTTCACATTCTGCCGAAATAAGAAATTCCTGCTGGGCAGAGGTTTCCACGCCTTCAGCAATTACGCCCATGCCGAGGTTGTGGGCCATGGCAATGATGGTGCGGGTGATCTGTGCGTCGTCCATATTCTGTGGCAGGTTCTGAATAAAGCTGCGGTCGATTTTCAGAATATCCACCGGGAACTGCTTCAGATAATTGAGCGAAGAATAGCCGGTACCAAAATCGTCGATGGCCGTGCGGACACCGATTTTCCGCAGCGCCGTCAGTACGCCCAGAGTGTGCGACACGTCATCCATCAGAATGCTTTCGGTCAGTTCCAGTTCGAGCTGATATGGCTGAATACCGGCATCACTGATGGCATCTTTTACCACCTGAATAAAGCCATCGTGTTTGAACTGACGGGCGGAAACGTTAACCGCAATGCGCTTAATGGGCAGACCATGTTGCTGCCAGGAGGCGAATTTTTTACAGGCCTGTTTTAATACCCACTCGCCGATGGGGACGATCAGACCGGTGTCCTCAATAATCGGAATAAAAATGCCCGGTGGCAACAGCCCTTTCTGCGGATGGTTCCAGCGCAACAGCGCTTCGGCACCGACTACGCTGCCACTGAGTGCCTGATACTGAGGCTGAAACCACAGCTCAAGTTCATTGCGTGTCAGCGCCTGATGCAGGTCGTTTTCCAGCTCCATCAGCTCGACCGCTTTGGCGTTCATTTTTTCATCAAAGAACTGCACGTTATCGCGGCCCATACTCTTGGCGTAATACATGGCCATATCTGAATATTTGAGCAGTTCCAGCACGTCGTCGCCATCATGGGGGAAAACAGAAATACCGATACTGGCGCTGATAAAGACTTCACGCTGCTGCAGCAGATACGGTTTATTCAGGGTGTGTAATATCCGCTCGGCAACTTTCAGTGCCATATCACTGGCCTGATTACTGTCGTTGAGTCCGCCGATTGCCAGAGTGAATTCGTCGCCGCCCATACGGCAGACCAGATCGTCTTTTTTTGTACATTCCTGCAGGCGCTGGGCAACCTGTTTCAGTACCTGATCACCGGCCGGATGGCCCATGGAATCGTTGATCGGTTTGAAGCGGTCGAGGTCGATAAACAGCAGGGCGACACACTGATCTGCTTCTTTGGCGTGGCGGATCATACCGTCCAGGCGTTCATGCATCTGCGTACGGTTTGGCAGGCCGGTCAACGGATCAAAATACGCCAGTTTATGAATGCGTTCTTCAATGACTTTGCGTTCGGTGATATCCGACATAATGATGATCAGACTCTGCAGTTGCTGATCTTTATCGCGGATGGCGGTAATACCGGCCCAGCCAGTGCGGATTTCATCATCCATACAGCGGTAAAACACTTCGCCCTGCCAATAGCCATCATTTACCAGGGCATGACGGATATTATCCAGGAAAGTAGTACCGTGACGTTCCCGGGAAATCAGAAAGTCCGGGGTTTTGCCAATCACGTTGTCACATGGGAAGCCGGTAATGGCGTGGAAAGCGCGGTTGGCGTTGGCGATGTGCATGTCGCTGTCGGTAATGATGATGGCCTCGTTACTGTTGGCGAATACTTCCGCTGCCAGTCTCAGCTCCTGTTCCAGAGCACGGGCTTCGCCGACATCGCGACAGATGCCGAGAATACCTTCCAGTTCGTTGTCTTCATTCCACAGTGGTGATGCCTGCAGTTCCAGTAAAACGGATTCACCGCTTTTGGTCGTGGCCTGAATATCGAAGCGGATCTGACCCTTTTCATTGCGGCAACGAAGCGGATTGGTTTTTGCGTCTTCCAGCATGGCGCGCATATCACGCACCATGCCGCGGATATCACTGCGCTGGAAAATGGCTTTTACACCTTCACCCAGCAGTTCGTCCTGTTTATAACCGAGCAGGCGTTCGACCGAGGAGCTTACAAAGTTAAAGTTTAGGTTAAGATCGGAAGCCCAGATAACGTCGCTGATATTTTCTGCCAGCAAACGATAACGGCTTTCAGAATCAATCAGCTGCTGACGTTTGCGGGCTTCGTCAGTTACGTCGCGGACACTGCCAATATAGCGTGTGACCAGACCATTTTCGTCAAAGCGGATCGGCGTATCGAGGGATTTTAATACCCGCTCACTGCCATCGTAGTGCAGGAACACAACTTCAGCTTCACGGGTTTCGCCGGGCTTCATATGGCGGTTGCCCCAGATATTCTTTTTGATAGTTTCCAGCTGTGACGGCGGCGCAAAATCCAGCCAGCTGGTGGTGCCATCGCGGACTTCATCCGGGTAGCCAAGCATGACCGATACATCACGGTTACGGTAAACGGTTTTCGGACGCAGGGTTTCATCCATATCGATCACATAAATGACATCCGGCATGCTGGTGGTGATGCTTGACCAGAAAACTTCCCGTTCGCGGATCTGATTGGTCGCCTGTTTGCTTTCGGTAATGTCCATCAGTGTGATCAGAACATGATTTTTCTGCCCTGAGTGGAGGCTCAGGTTGATCCAGAAATCCCGGGTGACACCGTCAAAACAATGCAGCTGTATTTCGACTTCGGTGCTGGGTAATTGCAACTCTATGGCACGCTGCAGTGCACCGATAAATTGTGGGTTTTCACTGTTTGTATCGAGATGGGAAAAATTCTTCAGCAGATAGTCGCGGTCCGGCGCGCCGGACATTCGTACGGCAGAATCATTAATCTGTACAATTTTAAGGTCGCGGATATTGCCGTGGAAATCTGACAGATCAATCACGCAGTGCGCAACACCGGATTCTTCAAACAGTGCTTTGTAGCGTTGCTGACTGTTCAGCATGGCCTGGCTGACGTGTTCAGCATCGGTAATATCACGCAGCAGCCAGACAATGCCGCTGATTTTTTTCTGTTCGTACAGTGGGTTGTATTGCTGTTCGAGAATGCGCTCTTCTTTACCTATCGCGATGGCCATGCGCCGGCCGCTGTCGGCCAGCATTTCCAGCTCCTCCGACGAAAGTCCGCGGTTCCATAATGCCTGTTTATGCGGCCATACCGCGGACAGATATTTACCGATAAATTCACGGCTGCCGAGCTCCATTAACAGCGCGGCCCCTTTGGGGTTAACGTAATCAATAACGCCTTGTGAATTGGTTGAAATTAATGCGTCATCAATGGATGCCAGTACCCGGTCTGCACGCTGTTCTGTTTGTCGCTGACTGGCCTGAATCATTTTTGCTTTGCGTTGCTGGCGACTCATGACCAGCCACAGAATAACGGTGAGGATGGCAAAGGTGCCTAAAATCAGCAGCGGCGACAGCAATCGTTCAGTGATGCCTGGGTTGGTGCTGTCTTTTACCGGCAGGGCGGCGACATCCCAATGCGTGTGGGGAATATGGGTGCGGAATATAAAGGCGTTACTTTCTGCGCTGGTCAGTGGCGGCTGATTTTCTGAGTCGGCAAAATATTGCGCGCGAATGCTGATGCTTTCGGTGCGGTTGTCGATCAGCAGCATTTCAAAACCGGGAAAGTGGCCGTCGTAAATAATCTGCGACAGCTGGCCGTATTCCCGGCGACTGATCAGTACATAGCTTTTGCCGTTGCTGGCGGTAAAGCGGGTGAAGGCGTAAAAGCCGCCTTTTACGCCATAGCGCAACTGAAACAGGCCGTGTTGGTCGTCACTCAGTGTTAGATTGACATAAATATCAGCGACTTCATTCACGCTGAGCGAATCACCTCGCTGAAAGAGATAGTTGCCGTCGCTGTCGAACAGAATAAAACCGCTGATACTGAAAATCGGCTGCTGCATTTCAGCCCACAGCTGATCGCGGGCCTGTTGGCTACCGGCAGCTGCCTGCACAAATTGTTCTTTGTAGGCTTTAACGAAGGTGATATTGGCAGAGATTCCGGCCTGCGCCAGCTGGCCTGCCTGCTGGGCGTAATTAGTCAGCGTTTGCCGAACTTCGGAGGTATGCATCATCCTCTCCTGCTGGTACGACTGCCAGCTGGTCCAGCCAAGAACCGCGGAGAGCATCAGGAAGCTGAGCACGAATAACGGAATATTCAGCAGACCGGAAAAACGCGGTTCCTTCTGATCCATTGATGAAAACGTATTGTTTCGCATTCGCGCCTTCAATCCCCTGAAGTTTTTGTGTGCAATCTCAGTATAGCCTGAGTCTGGAAGGGTTAAACCGTTTGTATTAAGCACTGCGTCGCAGTTTATGCATGCGCTGGCGCGGAATAGCCAATGGCTGTGAGCCTGCCGCGTTGATGCGGATTTTCTTTTTGCCTTAAACAGACACCCGGCATGCTCTTAATGGCACAAGTAGCTGCTATGACGGTACGATTCTGTCGGATTATGAAGCAACTGCGGTGCAATTACGCCAGATCAGGTATATATCTTCCCGGTTATGTGAATCTCAGGCAATAGACTTGTTGCCGGCAGAATAAGTTACAATTAGGGCAAATAATCGGGCGGGTCTGGCGCAGTGTCGTCAGGCGTTGCTGTTAAGTACGGCTACCGCCGGTTTTTATTTCGCTACGGACATGGCTGTTGATCACTGCGGTTGCCTTACGCGCGGCTTTTGAGTAGCGTTGCCGGCAACTGAAACGAGGTAAATTTACATGGCACAATACGTTTTCACTATGAATCGACTGGGCAAGATTGTTCCGCCCAAGCGTCAGATTCTGCGTGATATTTCTCTGTCTTTTTTCCCTGGCGCCAAAATCGGCGTACTGGGTCTGAACGGCTCCGGTAAGTCTACGCTGCTGAAAATCATGGCGGGTCTGGATAATGACATTATTGGTGAGGCACGCCCGCAGCCGGATCTGAAAATCGGTTACCTGCCGCAGGAGCCGGAACTGGATCCGGCGAAAGATGTAAAAGGCAACGTGGAAGACGGTCTTGCGGAAATCGTTGAAGCCCGCGCGGCGCTGGATCAGGTTTATGCGGCTTACGCTGAACCGGATGCCGATTTCGATGCACTGGCGAAAAAGCAGGGCGAACTGGAAGCTCTGATCGAGACCGCTGGCGGCCATGATATGGAACGTCAGATGGAAATCGCTGCTGATGCACTGCGTCTGCCACCATGGGATGCTGACGTCACCAAACTGTCCGGTGGTGAGCGCCGTCGTGTGGCACTGTGCCGACTGCTGATGTCCAAGCCGGACATGCTGTTACTCGACGAACCAACCAACCACCTGGATGCTGAATCCGTTGGCTGGCTGGAAAAATTCCTCGAAGAATATCCGGGCACTGTGGTGGCGATCACCCACGACCGTTATTTCCTTGATAACTGTGCGGAGTGGATTCTGGAGCTGGACCGTGGTCACGGTATTCCGTATCAGGGTAACTACACCACCTGGCTGGAAGCGAAAGAACAGCGTCTGGAGCAGGAACAGAAGTCTGAAGACGCTCACGCCAAAGCCATCAAGCACGAGCTGGAATGGGTACGTAAAGGTGCCAAAGGACGTCAGTCCAAATCCAAAGCCCGTCTGGCCCGTTTTGAAGAAATGAATTCCCGTGAATTCCAGACCCGTAACGAAACCAACGAAATTTATATTCCGCCTGGTCCGCGTCTGGGTGACAAGGTTATTGAATTCCATAACGTCAGCAAATCCTTCGGTGACCGCATGCTGATTGATGATCTGAGCTTCACCGTACCGCCGGGTGCTATCGTCGGTATTATCGGTGGTAACGGTGCGGGTAAATCCACCCTGTTCCGCATGATTGCCGGTCAGGAAACGCCGGATTCCGGCGAAGTAATTACCGGTGAAACCGTTAAACTGGCCTTCGTTGAACAGCTGCGCGATGAGCTGGATGACAAGAAAACCGTGTGGGAAGCGATTTCCGACGGTCTGGATATGATCAATATTAACGGTAAGGATTACCCAAGCCGTTCGTATATCGGCCGCTTTAACTTCAAAGGCGGTGATCAGCAGAAACGCGTGGGTGAATTATCCGGTGGTGAACGTGGCCGTCTGCAACTGGCTTATACCCTGAAGCAGGGCGCTAACGTACTGCTGCTGGACGAACCGTCCAACGACCTCGACGTAGAAACCCTGCGTGCACTGGAAGAAGCGGTGGATGCTTTCCCGGGTGCAGTGATGGTGGTATCCCATGACCGCTGGTTCCTGGACCGTATTGCTACGCATATCCTGGCATACGAAGGTGATTCGAAAGTGACTTTCTTTGAAGGTAACTACACCGAATACGAAGAAGACCGCAAAAAACGTCTGGGTGCCGATGCTGCACCTAAGCGTATGAAGTACAAGCGTCTGGCCTGATCCGGCGCACTGACGCGGGAGTTTTCCCGCGTCATCCTTTCTTATCTGTTCACCTTGCTTTGCTGCATTCCATTCTCTCAGCTCGCAATAAAAACTCGTCTCTGAAAAGCCTGTCTCTGTTGGCATAAAGGTCACGTTGTGCACCGGCAGCCGGTTTGCGTTATCAGCAATTACTACTAAAACTAATAGGGTATCAACAAGGGTATTATTTGTTTTATGGTGATTCCACTGAGGAAAACTATGGATAAGCGTCAGTTTGAACGGGTGCATTTTCTGCGCCGGGTGAAGGTCGCCACCGAAGGTGACGTGCTGGAGACCCATTGCATGGACATCAGCCTGCGCGGTTTGCTGCTGGTGCGTCCCGAACGGGTGAACTGGCGGCTGGAACAGCAGCTGGTGGTTACTCTGGAATTATCCGATGATCAGGTTATCACCATGAACTGCTCGCTGGTGCATATTGATGAAGACGTGGTCGGCTGCGCCTGTGACTCCATGGACCTCGACAGCATGACCTCATTGCGTCGATTGCTGGAACTGAATATGCCAGACCCATCTGCCGTTGATCGTGAGCTGGCTGAGCTTATCCGCCATTCCCGTCACGCCTCGTAATTGCGGCATTTTATTTACGGGCAGTGCAGACTATCGCTGCCTATAAGCAAAAAGTCGCCTGTCTCCATCCGTCTGCTGACCTGATTTTCTGTTCTGCTTTGCGGTAAAGTAACGGCTTACTCAACTAAGAGCAGGCCGTCTTTTATGTTTTATGCGAACCTGGAAAATCAGTCCTTTCCTCATACTACCGGTAAAATTGTCTGTGTTGGGCGTAACTATGCCGAGCACGCCAAAGAACTGAATAATCCGGTGCCGTCTGCACCTATCCTGTTTATTAAACCGGCAGACGCCGCGGTGAATGTGGCTCCGTCCTTTACGCTGCCAGAAGGGCAGGGTTCTGTGCATCACGAACTGGAAATCGCCGTTCTGATCGGTGACCGCCTGAGCAATGCTGATGAGGCTGACGTGGCTGCGGCACTGGCCGGTGTTGGCCTTGGTCTGGATCTGACGTTGCGTGATCTGCAGTCAAAACTGAAAGAGAAAGGACATCCATGGGAAGTGGCTAAAGGCTTTGACGGCGCCTGCCCGCTGACTCCCTTTATGGCCGCCAGTAAAGTCATCGACTGGGGCAATATTGATCTGAAGCTGGAGCGTAACGGCCGCATTCAACAGCAGGGCAACAGCGCCGACATGCTGTTTCCGTTGATTCCGCTGATTGCTCATATGAGCCGGATTTTTACCCTGAATCCGGGTGACATCATCATGACCGGCACACCGGCAGGCGTCGGCCCACTGGAAAGCGGTGATGACCTGATCCTGTCGCTGGCACTGTCTGCCGATGCAGAATTTAACGTCAGTGCGAAGGTTGGCTGAATGATTACCTGTGATTCACCCGGTTTAGCGCCCGTCGATCAGGCCCTTGAGAGTCTGCTGAATTTTGTTCAGCCCAAACCCGGCAGCGCGACGATTGCACTGGCGGATGCCGATGGCCGGGTTCTGGCGGAAGACATACACAGCTCGCTCAATGTGCCACCGGCAGATAATTCAGCGATGGATGGTTACGCCGTACGCGCTGCGGATCTGGCTGCCGGGGATACGCTGAAACTGGCTGGAAAAAGCATGGCTGGCCATCCTTTTATTGGGCAGATGAAGGCCGGGGAATGCATCCGCATTATGACCGGGGCGGTGATGCCTGACGGCGCTGATACCGTGGTGATGCAGGAAAATACGGAAGTCGCGGGTGAAGGTCTGATCCGCTTTCCGCATCCAGCAGAGCAGGGGGATAACGTCCGCCTGTGCGGTGAGGATATTCGTAGCGGGCAGCAGATTCTTGCCTCTGGCCGACGTCTGCGCCCGGCTGATCTTGGCCTGCTGGCCAGTATTGGCATCGCTCAGGTCAGCGTTAAACCGCGTATTAAAGTCGCCTTGATGGCAACCGGCGATGAGCTGGTTGCACCGGGGCAGCCATTGGCGACTGGCCAGATTTATCAGAGCAACAGCTTTACCGTTGGCACTATGCTGCGCCGGCTGGGCTGTGAGGTGGTGGACTTCGGCATTGTTGAAGATTCCGCCAGTGCCCTGCGCGCAGCGTTTGAGCAGGCAGACAGCGCGGCCGATGTGGTGATGACCACAGGTGGCGTGTCAGTTGGTGAGGCGGATTACACCAAAGACGTGCTGGAATCCCTGGGGCGCATTGATTTCTGGCGACTGGCCATTAAACCGGGCAAACCTTTCGCCTGCGGGCATTTGCCCAATAGCCTGTTTATTGGTCTGCCGGGCAATCCGGTATCAGCCATGGTGACTATGCATCAATTGGCAACGCCTATGTTACGCCGCCTGGCCGGAGAACAGCAGGTGATGGCTCAGCGTTTAACGGCCAGGGCCGCGGAGGTATTACGTAAGCGTCCGGGACGAACCGACTTTCAGCGCGGAATTTGTTCATACGACAGCGATGGCCAGCTGCAGGTGCGTGCTGCGGGGAATCAGAGTTCGGCGGTGCTGAGTTCACTCAGTCAGGCCAACTGCTACATCGTTCTGGAGCAGCAGCGCGGCCGGGTGGAAAGTGGCGAGACGGTGACTGTGGAGCTGTTTGACGGACTTCTGTTGTAAATCCTGAAACTCCGGATTGTTAAATGCTGAGCCGTCAGACTTTGAATTTCGCCAGCTGAGCGCTGAGGTCAATGGTCTGCTCGGAAATCGCCGCCGAGGACTCATTATTCATCCGGATAACTTCGGCGATCATACTCAGGTTCATGTGGAACTTATTCAGATTGTTCTGAATTTCCCCGGCGACAGACGCCTGTTCTTCTGTGGCGGTAGACACCTGCATGTTCATATCGCTGATCTGCTGCACCGTAGCGGCAATGTTATCCAGTACTTCACCGGCGCTGCGCGCATAGCCCAGACTGGCTTCTGCCAGACCACTGGCGTCTTCCATGCTGCTGACCGCAGCGGATGTTGAGGACTGCAGCGTATCTATCATGGTGGCAATGGATTTTGTCGCATCCTGAGTGTTACTCGCCAGGGTACGCACTTCGTCAGCGACCACGGCAAAACCGCGGCCAGATTCACCGGCGCGGGCGGCTTCAATGGCAGCGTTCAGTGCCAGCAGATTGGTTTGCTCGGCAATCGAACGGATAACGGTCAGTACGGTACTGATGCCGTCGGATTCTTTGTGCACCTGATGAATGACCGAGGAAGTGCGCTGCATGGATTCTGACAGGGTTTCAATCGCCGTCAGGTTATCCTGAACTTTGCTCTGTCCGTCTGTCGCCATGGTGTTGGCATCACAGGCATAGGACGAAGTCTGAGCTGCATTACTTGCCACTTCACTGATGCTGCTGCTCATTTCATTAATCGCTGTTGCCACGGCCGACAGGTGCTCTTCCTGTTCATTAATGGAGTGGCACACCTGCCTGTTACTGGCTTTCAGGTCGGTGACCGCACTGTTGGTTTTGTTCGACGCTGTGGCGACCCGCTCCAGTGTTGAACGGAAACTTTCCAGCATACCGTCTAAAGCCAGACTCATCTGAGTAATTTCATCACGGCCGGAAATATCCACTCTGTGCGCCAGGTCGGCCTGATCTGAGATGGTAATCAGGGCGATGCGCAGGTTGCGCAGCGGGCGGATAACTGAGCGGTAAATAGCGAAACCCAGGGCGATCAGGGTAATGACCAGAGTGATCAGTAAACCGCTCAGCTGGCTCATGAGAGACTCAAATTCTGCGTCGTTACGGGCAACAAATTCTCCGGCCACGGTCAGCTGGGTTTTCATAAGTTTCCGCAGAGCCTGAATCATGGGGTCGAAATTATCGTACAGGGTTTTCGAGAATACTTCGTTGCTCATAGTTTTCAGTTGACCGGTGGACGTAAGAGCAATCTCTTTGCTGATGAAAGTATTAAGGCTGCTCCGGAGTTTCTCTGCTTTGTCGATGAGGCTGCGTTCTTCCTCCGTGTGCCTGCTCTTGAGATAAAGCGCCCAGTTCTTATCGCCCAATGCAATGGCAGCACTGACAGCGCTGATAAGCTGCTCCTGATCTATCAGATTGCCGCGGTACTTATGCAGCAGCTCAAGGGTGGTCACGGTGTAGGCGTCAGAGGTGTTTTTCAGCTGCTGCAGTGGATGAACCCGGTGTTCATAGAGGCTGTCGAGATCGTCGTGCAGTGCAATCATGCGGTTCAGTAACAAACCGGATGACAGCAGCAGGGCGAGCAGGGGAATCGCCAGAATGGCAATCAGGCGCAGTTTAATTGAAGTTTTACGCAGCATAAATTTCCCGGTTTCCCGGCGGGGGATTCCGGGAAAGTCCACATTGTTGTTTTTTTAACCATAGCCGGAACTGTGGCGGGTGCCGGGAAATTCAGAGGAGATTTGTTACTGCCGCAGGTTTACTCAGAAACAAGAATGAGGAGCGGCCTAATCCGGCTGCTCATCTTTGCCGTCAGGCTGCAGCAGCCGGGTGACATCGCCCATCATGTCCTGCCATTCGTTGTCATCGATATCGAGCAGCCCCAGGCTGCGCAGCAGAAACGCGCCTTCTGAAGCCAGAAAGGCCAGCCGCATCCGGCGTGCCTGAGGATCACTGAGATCCAGACCGGCAATAATGTCCCGGTACCAGACACGGTTGACCGCCATCTGCTTGGGGTTTTCCAGCAGCGCCATCATCAGGCTGGCGGCGCGGGCGTTGGCACTTTCGTCGGCCTGGCGGGTGGCCTGAACATGGCCTGCCACTTTGCCCAGGGCATCCGGGCTGTCGCCGGCAATGGAGCGGTAAAGGCTGTTGTACTGCTGGTCCCAACGCTCAAAGATGGCATCCAGCAGGGCCTCTTTGTTGCGGAAGCTGTATTGCACGCCACCTTTGGTGATACCTGCCGCTTTGGCCAGTGCGTCAATGGTCAGTGCTTTGGCGCCCTGCTCACCAACGATCTTCTCGGCTATGTCTAACAGAACATTGCGGTCAATAATTTTGCGTCGGCCCATACTTTTCTCTTTTAAATAAATACGTATGTATTTATATTGTCGGTGTTCGTAAAAGTAAATTATAAGGCCCGTCACCGTCAACGCACGAATGTTGCTGACACATGACGGAGCCGGGAAGGTTAATTTTATGCTGTTCGCACGACGCTGGCTGATTCTGGCCATCGTTTCCAGCGCATTGCTGCTGATTGTGGTTGATATTACGGTGCTTTATACGGCACTGCCGGCACTGACTCTGGATCTGGACGCCAGTCCGGAGCAGAAACTGTGGATTATTAATGCTTACCAGCTGGTGGCTGCGGGTCTGCTGTTGCCGATGGGTATTCTTGGTGACCGTTATGGTCATCGCCGGTTGTTCTTACTGGGATTGCTGGTATTTGGTGTCAGCTCGTTGCTGGCAGCCTTTGCTCCCACAGCTGCCACGCTGATTGCTGCCCGGGTGGGGCTGGCGGTTGGCGCGGCGATGATGATGCCCGCAACTCTGGCGCTGATCCGTCAGAGTTTCACCGATGAAAAAGAACGCACCATGGCCATCGGGCTGTGGGCCTCGGTATCCGGTGGCGGGATGGCTATTGGCCCGGTGATTGGCGGTGTGATTCTTGAGTACTTCTGGTGGGGGGCGGTGTTTCTCATTAATGTTCCGGTGGTGCTGGCGGCACTGGTGCTGACGCTGCGTTATGTGCCGCAGCAGGACGGCGATCGCCGCCGCACCTTCGATTTACCCGCCTCCGCAGAAATTCTGGCCGGTCTGGTACTGGTGATTTTTGCCGTGAAAGAAGTGTTTGGCGTTGCGCCATCCTATTGGCTGGCGTTGCTGACGGGCGTGCCAGGCCTGCTGCTGCTGGTGTTTTTTATCCGCCGCCAGTTACGTCAGACGGAACCCATGATCGACTTCCGTCTGTTCAATAACCCGCGCTTCAGTAACGGCTTTATTATTGCTCTGGTGGCTATGGCTGGCATGGTAGGCATTGAACTGGTGATTACTCAGCGTCTGCAGCTGGTGGACAACTTCACGCCTCTGCAAGCCGGGCTGCATATTCTGCCATTGCCGCTGGCGGGGTTAGTGGCTGGCCTGGTGGCCGGTGTCGTCGCCCCGCGTCTTGGCTATCGCCGTACTCTGTATATTGCACTTGGTCTGGGCGCTTTTGCGGCATTGGGGATTGCTCTGTCGGCAGAGCTGCCGGTGTGGTTTCTGATGGTGATGCTGGCTTTGCTGGGGCTGGGCGATGGCGTGGCCATGACCCTGGCTTCAACAGACGTGATGTACAGCGCACCGGCAGAAAAGGCTGGTATGGCGGCGTCACTGGAGGAAGTCAGTTATGAAATCGGCGCAGTACTTGGCATTGCTTTACTGGGTGGCCTGATGACCACAGTTTATATGAATACTTTCTCTGCTCCGGCCGGTGTGGTGTTGCCGGCAGCTGCGAACGGCAGCATTGATGCGGCGATGGCGATGGCGCGCAGCCTGCCTGAAGCGCAGGGTCAGTTGCTGGCGGACGCTGCCGGATCAGCGTTTGATCTGGCGACTCAGGTGGTATCACTGGTGGCAGCCGTGCTGATGCTGTCGACGCTTGTGGTGGTCTGGCGTCTGTATCGGGCCGGCGGTAAAACTGAGCGGGCAGTGAATGCCGGGCATACGTCAGATTCCGCTGCCTGAGATTAAAAATCTGAGCCAAAAAAAGAGCCGCTGAAGCGGCTCTTTTTTATAGCTGGCAGACGTTTCTCAGAACGGGATATCGTCGTCGAAATCGTCAAAGCTGTTGCTTGGCTGTGGTGCCGGCGCCTGTTGCGGAGCCTGCTGGTAGCCGCCACCCGGATAACCCTGATTAGGCTGGGGCTGACGGGCTGGCTGTTGCGGAGCCTGCTGATAGCCACCTGGTTGCTGCGGCGCCTGTTGTGGTGCCTGCTGAGGCGCGGGGCGCTGCTGTGGTGGTTGCTGTTGCTGTGCTGGCTGCTGCGGTTGGGCGTAACCGCCCTGAGGCTGGCCGCCGCCCATACCATTGTTCATACTGCCATTCATACCACCCTGTGGACCATTCATCATCTGTGATGGCTGTTGGTAGCCGCTCATGTTGTCGTTGGCGCCACGGCCGTCGAGCATCATCATGTCGTTGGCAACGATTTCAGTGGTGTAGCGTTTGACGCCGTCTTTTTCCCATTCACGGGTTTTCAGGCGGCCTTCAAAGTAGGCTTTGGAGCCTTTCTTCAGGTATTGCTGAACGATTTCAGCCAGCTTGCCGTACACCACAATGCGGTGCCATTCGGTTTGCTCAACTTTCTGACCGGTCTGACGGTCGTTGTAGCTTTCGTCGGTTGCCATGGTCAGGTTGGCAACGGCATTGCCGTTCGGCATATAGCGAACTTCGGGGTCACGACCCAGAGTACCAATGAGTGTCACTTTGTTAACGCTGCGACCCATGCTCTTCTCCTGTAGATTGTATTATGTTCAGTGCTTCTTCCTGATCGAAATCCGTGGCACTGACTTTCAGATAAATGGCGCCTTCGCTGGCCTGCAGACTGACTTCTGAAACCCCCTTCAGAGCCAGTAATTGTGACAGCTGAAGGTCACTGCAGTCGCCGGTTACTGCCAGACGTACGCTGGTCAGATGGCGGGGGGCGGAGGTGCGGGATAAGACCAGCGCCCAAAGTATCACTAATGCCCCCAGTCCGACAAATAGTGCAGAACTGCCATAGTGACCGAGCACCCAGCCACCCATTCCGCCGCCACAGAAGGCGCCGAGGAACTGCATGCTGGAGTAGATTCCCATGGCACTGCCTTTGGCTCCGGCAGGTGCAACCTTGCTCAGCCAGGACGGCAGGCTGGCTTCCATCAGATTGAAACCCCAGAAGTAAACCAGCATCAGCACAACCCAATGCCAGAGTTCAGAGGCGAAGGCCATACCGAACAGGCCAATGGCGATGACCACAGCACCTGTGATCACCACGCTTTTCATTTTGCGTTTCTTTTCCGCCACGATGATAAAAGGCACCATCAGGACAAAGGCGATGGCCAGAACCGGCAGATACAGCCAGCTGTGGTGTTCCGCCGGTAAACCCGCTTCCAGCAGATGTTTTGGTATGCCAACAAAAATGGCCACCATCAGCGCGTGCAGCAGAAAGATCCCCACGTTAAGCGGCCAAAGGTGAGGGTTTTTGATCTGTTTAAAGACTTCTTCCCATACCGCAGTGGCGTCACGGTGGGCTTTGGGCGGCGGGGTCGGGATCACAAACAGGGTGACCAGCACGCCACCAATGGCGAGCACTCCGGTCGCGGCAAAGATCAGGCTGAGACCACCCAGGCTGACCAGCCATGGGCCGAGCACCAGAGCAACAGAAAATGACAGGCCGATACTGGCACCGATGGAGGCCATGGCCTTCATGCGGTTATCTTCGCGGGTGAGGTCAGTTACCAGCGCCATAATGGCACTGGCAATGGCGCCACCACCCTGCAGGGCGCGGCCGGCAATCACGCCCCAGACACTGTCAGCGCTGGCGGCAATAAAACTGCCCAGGGCAAAAATGATCAGGCCGCCAACAATAATGGGCTTACGGCCAATGCGGTCGGACAGAGTACCGGCCGGAATCTGCAACAGTGCCTGGGTCAGTCCGTAGACACCCATGGCCAGACCCAGCAGCTGGGGTGTGGCACCTTCAAGCTTACTGCCTTCCAGCATCATCACCGGCAAGACCATAAACAGGCCGAGCATACGCAGAGCATATAAGGAGGCCAGAGAAATAACGGCGCGTTTCTCTACAGCGGAAAATGCGGCCTGAGTACGGGCATCGTTGGCAGGGGCGCTAACCCGGGATGACGAGGTGGACATGGTGTAACTGGTAACTGAACAGAAAAGGAGCGCAAGTTTAACAGCTTTGGCCTCCGGTTATCAGCTCTGATATACCAGTTATCGGGGTGTCTCCTGAGAGGACAGACGCCACACTGGCACGGGAGTATTATATTTTCACCTTAGGCGGGTAGTCGGATGACATAAAAAATGCTTAGTTCCGCAGTTTTTATTCGCTTCTGGAATACTAGGAAAAAGAGTCATAACAGGTCGTTTCTACAGTAAAAACGGACCGTAAATGACCGATACTGAATTGGTATTTTCACCGGGATTGCGTACACTCAATTCGTCGGTTGGGGAAGACCGGCGAGTACGCCCAAAATTCCGGGTAAACATAAAGGAGCTATGTTATGGATCGCCAGGTTGGTTTGCCAGGTAAGCGGGTCATATTGTTTGGCCATCAGAATCTTCAGAATTCAATTCTTATTGGTTACATTCATCAGCGTACTAACGTTGATTGTCAGCTGGTCAATGTACCGGAATGGCAACCGGAATGGAGCCTTTCCTCCACCGGAACTCTTGCTTTGATCGATGCGGATTGCGCGCGTCCGGATAAGCTGCACGATCTGCTTGATGAAATCCACGAGCAGGATATGGATATTAAAGTGGCCCTGTTTAACGTGATCAAAGGTCATCCGGCGGAGCGCTTTATTGCCTGGCCCATGGTGAACGGGCTGTTTTATCGTGATACCTCCCAGCAGCAGCTGAGCAAAGGCATCATCGGCTTGTTTGAAGGGGAGTACTGGTTACCGCGTGAGCTGATCGGTAAGTACCTTGAAAAAACCCGCCACAAGCCACGCAAAATGCCCACTACGACCACTCAGCTTACCCGCCGCGAAAAGCAGATTCTGCGTCTGACTGCCACCGGCGCTACCAATATCGAAATTGCCGAGAAACTCAGCGTCAGTATGCATACGGTGAAGACCCACATTTACAATCTGTTCAAAAAGATTGGGGCCGCTAACCGTATTCAGGCGGTGAACTGGGCAAAAGAGTATATGGAAGAGTTGTTGCAGGAACCGGTTGAATAATCGGCTGTAAGCGTCCCGCGCATGAATTACAATAGTGGCTTTTGTTTCGGAACGAAGAGTCAACTATGGACACGATTCACGTCCGCGGGGCGCGCACGCACAACCTCAAGAACATCGATATTGATATTCCCCGTGACAAACTGGTCGTCATCACTGGATTGAGTGGTTCCGGCAAATCTTCCCTCGCATTTGACACTTTGTACGCCGAAGGCCAGCGGCGCTATGTTGAATCGCTCTCCACTTACGCGCGGCAGTTCCTGTCGATGATGGAAAAGCCGGATGTGGATCTGATCGAAGGTCTGTCACCGGCGATCTCGATTGAGCAGAAGTCGACCTCTCATAACCCGCGTTCTACTGTGGGAACCGTAACCGAGATTTACGACTACCTGCGTCTGCTGTTTGCCCGCGTCGGTACGCCACGTTGTCCGGATCACGATGTTGCACTGGAAGCCCAGACCATCAGCCAGATGGTCGACGCCATCATGACGCAGCCGGAAGGCGCGAAAATGATGATTCTGGCGCCGGTGATCCGTGACCGAAAGGGCGAACATCTGCATGTTTTTGAAAGTCTGCGTGCCCAGGGGTTTATCCGCGTGCGGGTGGATGGCCTGGTCTGCGATCTGGACGACACGCCGGATCTGGATAAGCGCCGTAAGCACACCGTTGAAGTGGTGGTGGATCGCTTTAAAATCAAAGAAGGCATTGAACAGCGTCTGTCTGAATCGCTGGAAACCTGTATCGAGCTGAGCGGTGGTCTGGCGCTGGTCGCCGATATGGATGACGACAAAGCTGAGCCGCTGCTGTTTTCTTCGCAGTTTTCTTGTCCGCACTGTGGTTACAGCCTGTCGGAACTCGAACCGCGCCTGTTTTCTTTTAACAACCCGGCCGGTGCCTGTCAAAGCTGTGATGGCCTGGGGGTTAAGCAATATTTCGATCCGGAACTGGTGGTTCAGGACCCGTCGCTGACCATTGCTGAAGGGGCTATCCGTGGCTGGGACCGGCGCAGTATTTATTATTTCCAGATGCTCAGCTCCGTGGCCGAGCATTATGGCTTCAGCATCGACAAACCATTCAGCAAGTTAACGGTCAAGCAACGCGGTCTGCTGCTGAATGGCAGTGGCGATGAAGAAGTGAACTTCAGTTATGTGAATTCCCGTGGTGATCAGATCATCAAGCAGCATCCGTTCGAGGGTGTACTGCCGAATCTGGATCGCCGCTATCACGAAACCGATTCGCAGATGGTGCGTGAGGAATTATCCAAATATCTGAGTGTGCAGCCGTGTCCGGCCTGTGAAGGTTCCCGTCTGCGCGTTGAAGCACGCAACGTATTTCTTGGCGATAAAACCATCCACGCCTGCACCGCTATGCCGGTGGAAGATGCGTTCGGCTATTTCAGCAGTCTGAAACTGGATGGCCATAAAGGCGAAATCGCGGAAAAAATCCTCAAGGAAATCCGTGAACGTCTGAGCTTTCTGGTTAACGTGGGCCTGGAATATCTGACCCTCAACCGCAGTTCGGATACCTTATCCGGCGGTGAAGCGCAGCGTATCCGCCTGGCCTCACAGATTGGTGCTGGTCTGGTCGGGGTGATGTACATCCTCGATGAGCCATCCATTGGTCTGCATCAGCGCGACAACGACCGCCTGTTGAAAACCCTGTTCCGCCTGCGTGATCTGGGCAATACCGTACTGGTGGTTGAGCACGATGAAGATGCGATCCGCAGCGCCGATCACCTGATTGATATTGGCCCGGGGGCTGGCGTTCACGGTGGTCAGGTGATTGCACAGGGCACGCCGAAGCAGGTATTTGCCAACAAAAATTCCATCACCGGACAGTTTATGTCTGGCAAGCGTGGCATTCAGGTGCCGGAAAAACGCGTGCCGTATAACAAAGATAAACTGATGACCTTAACCGGCGCCCGCGGTAATAACCTGAATAACGTCGACCTGACGATTCCTCTGGGGCTGATGACCTGTGTGACCGGTGTTTCCGGTTCCGGTAAATCAACCCTGATTAACCGCACTCTGTTCCCGCTGGCGTCGACCGCACTGAACGGTGCCACTACGCTGAAAGCGGCAGAGTACGACAGCATTACCGGTCTGAAGCAGCTGGATAAAGTGGTCGATATCGACCAGAGCCCGATTGGCCGTACACCACGCTCTAACCCGGCCACTTACACTGGTATTTTTACCCCGGTACGTGAATTGTTTGCCGGGACACAGGAAGCCCGTTCCCGCGGTTACAAAGCCGGTCGTTTTTCCTTTAACGTTAAAGGTGGCCGCTGCGAAGCCTGTCAGGGTGACGGTGTTATTAAAGTGGAAATGCACTTCCTCGCCGATATTTATGTACCGTGCGATATTTGCCATGGCAAACGTTATAACCGCGAAACGCTGGATATCCGTTATAAGGGTAAAAATATCCACGAAGTGCTGGAAATGACGGTAGAAGATGCACGTGAATTCTTCGATGCGATTCCGGCGGTTGCGCGTAAATTACAGACGCTGATTGATGTGGGCCTGACCTACATTAAACTCGGTCAGGCCGCGACGACATTGTCCGGTGGTGAAGCACAGCGGGTTAAACTGGCGAAAGAATTATCCAAGCGTGATACCGGTCAGACGCTCTACATTCTGGATGAGCCGACTACAGGTCTGCACTTCCACGATATTGAGCAGCTGCTGGCGGTATTGCATCGTCTGCGCGATCACGGCAACACCATTGTGGTGATCGAGCACAATCTGGATGTCATTAAAACCGCAGACTGGATTGTCGATCTTGGACCGGAAGGTGGTTCCAAAGGCGGTTATATTATCGCTGAAGGTACGCCGGAAGAGGTGGTTAAGAATAAAGATTCCTACACCGGACATTTCCTGAAACCATTGCTTAAAGCCGGGAAAAAATAAATGGCCAAACGACCAGCCTGCACTGTGTGCAGGCGGCCGTTGTCCGTTTGTCTGTGCTCCGCCATTACGACTATGAAAGCATGGGTAAGCGGAACACAGGTAAACGACGGAGCACAGGTAACCGGCGATCAGCTGAAGCTGGTGATCTGGCAGGACCCGACCGAAGCAAAGCATCCGCTGTCAACGGCTCCGCTGCTTAATCTGAGTATTCAGGATTCCGTGCTGCTGCAGGGTGATCATTTCAGTTATCAACAGGTGTTCGGTGATACACCAGTGGATCAGGTGGCGGTGCTGTATCCGTTTAACAGTGGCAATGCCGTTACTGCAGAGCACAGACACGCCGTCCGGGCGTTGCTGATCATTGATGGTACCTGGCGTAAAACCCGTAAACTGGTATTACAGAACCCATGGCTTGCTGAGCTACCATTTATCGCCTTGCAGCCAGAGGAAAAAAGCCGTTACCGCATACGGACATCGCCCCATGATTTTGGTCTGTCGACTATTGAGGCCGGAGCCATGGCTCTTAACTGGCTGGCGGACACAGACGAATTCAGCAGAATATTGTCTGTGCTTGACCGGCTGGTGGAAATTCAGCAGTCGTTCGGTCATAAGGCCGATAAATAAACGTGTGGTAACAATGAAATAAAAAAGGCGCCGAAGCGCCTTTTTTAACGTCTGCTTTTATTCTGAAATCAGAATTTGTAGACAACTTTCACTGAAGCATCCACCGCCGAAGCATCGACATAGCCAACCAGGTTGGGATTCTGGGCAACCAGGTTTTTAATGTCGGCATCACTGCCGGATTCTTTTGGCGGCGTTCCTTTGCCGGTGAAAATCAGGCGCGACCAGTAAGCTTTCAGCTGGCTGGAACTTTTACCGAGGACTTTTTCGTTAAAGGCATCACGGGATGCGCTGCCTTCATTCTGATCCACCGGAATTGCCTGACTGCCATCCGGGAACTTGGAAATTTTGCCAAGGAAAATCCGCGAAATGGTATTTTCATCCAGGCTGGCATTTGCATTGGATGCGCTGACGATAACCGCAACTTCGGCGTAAGCGGCAGCACTGAACAGCAGGGTAGCGGCCAGCAGGGCGCGGGAGACTGACTTAAATACTTTCATCGTTAATCTCCTTAAAATACCAGACTCATGCCAACAGCATACAGAATGCCGCTGTCACCGTCGGCGCCGTTGACGGTTTCTTCATCGTTGTACTGAATATCGACTTTAAATGCTGTTGCTGTGTCGTAGTCAAAACGGGCTCCCAGAATGATGGCCGATTCTTTCTGTTCAGCATTTTTCTGAATCGCTCCAACAACGCCGCTTTTAATATCATCGGATGTCGCAGCGTAGGTCAGGTGCGCAGTCACGGACCCCATACGCTGAGCAGCACTGATCATGTATGCGGTATCATCGTTGAGAATAGCGCTGTCGTGTTTCAGCGCCGTCCACTCAGCAATCACTGAGGTGGAGCCGTTATCGTAGTTAACGGATGCCTGATAAAAAGCGGACTTGTCTTCATCCGGGATGAAGTCATCGCCAACGCCTGCCAGGGTGGCGGCGCCAGCCAGCTGATCCAGCGGACGTGTTCCGGCCGGGTCCAGATCCATGCTCAGATCGGTCTGGTGATAGCTGACACGGGTTCCGAAGTCACCCATGGACATGTTCAGCACAATCCCCATAACGCGGCGCAGTTCAACGTTGTAGTCAGAGCCTGACAGATTTACTTCGTCAGTAAAGCGTCCGGCATAGAACTGCACCGTGGAGTCGACGCTGCCAAATGAGAAATGCTGGGTAACGTCTGCCCCACTGAGTGAAGACAAATCATTCAGGCGATAAACAATGGATGGTGGACGGATCCAGTTGTAGGCATAACCCACTTCCAGAAAGTCGGAATAATAAAAGAATGGAGTACGCAGGCGACCCATGCGGATGTCAGTGCTGTCTGTCGCCGCATAGGTGATGTAGGCCCAGGACGCTTCGGTTTCGTAGCTCTCGGAACCACGGGAAATCAGTTGCATGGTAGCGGATGTTGTATCGTTTACCTGCTGTGTCGCAGGCCAACCAGGGTGTCATTGTCGAAGGAGACACCATCATCATAGCCGTCGACGGTAATATCTTCCGTGGAAAGCATGCCGGCGGTAACGTTCATAAAACCATTGATCTGCAGATCGCTGGAAAAGGCGGACGGGCTGATGGCCAGCGCGATGGCTGCGGCCAGTCCTGTTTTGCGAAGAACCATGGGTGGGTAACCTCTGCTGTTGATTTTAACTTAACCTTAGTTAAGGTCAGCAGAAGTTCAATTGTGTTAACAAAACAGTACAAATAGGAAAATAGTATCAGGCTTGCTCTGTCATGGCCGTAATATGGCGGATCTGGCGTTGAATCAGCTGGTGATTCTTCTCAGACAGTTCCTGTAACCAGTAACAGGCCTGCTCTCCGCCATGGAGATCAGAAATCAGCGGGCCTTCCTGCCATTTGATTTCATCAGCTTCCGGTAAGTGGTCGAGCAGCGTCTGACTGGCCAGCAGACGCAGTTCTTCGCCGTTATCCGCCAGATGCGATGCCCAGTGCACGGTGTCACCGATCATATTGCATTCGGTGTGTTCGTCATGGGTTACCGGTGCCAGCAGAACGTTACCCCAGTGGGCAGCCATGCGGAATTCCACCGGCAGCAGCTGTGTATCGGTTTCGCGCAGATGCGTGACCAGCCCGCTGAACAGCTGCGCGGCATACAGGCAGTGCAGGGCTTCGTGGCCGGTGGTCACCGGATTGGCAATACCGAAGGTCATCACAATGCCGGTGCCGTGATAGCGGTCGACCTTACCGTTATAGAGCTTGGCGGCATGGGAAAGCAGGCGGTGGTAGTGATTCAGAACTGAGGTCAGTTCTTCTGCGCTCAGGCGCTGCTGCAGAATTTCCAGATCCTGAATTTCGATAAACAACAGGGCGCATTCGTGGTAACGCAAGGCGGACGGTGTGCTCGAATGCTGGCTAGATACAAAGCGGCCGAGGGCCTGTTCCATGGCTTTCTGATGTTCTTCGCGCTGGGCAATCCGGTTCAGCGTTTTGTGGATATTTTTCAGATCACTGAGCAGCGGCGCATCCGGCAGTTTCAGCGGGTCATCATTGGCTTCCCAGCGCCCGAGGCTGTCTTCCAGCCGGCGCAGATAAGCGGTTACCCGCTCCGTTAACTGATAGGCGAGCAGCGCTGCGAGTAATGCCATCAGACCACTGGCAATCAGGCCCATGGCCAGATAGTGACGGGCGGTGCGGGCAGCGGCTGACAGATCAATATCCGCACGGATCAGGCCGGCGGCCATATTGTCCTGAGTAACGGACTGGCTGATTTCCGGGCCTTCACGCAGAGGCGTGCCCTGTTCGGCAATAACCTGCTGACTGGTATTGAGGATCTGAATATTGGTCAGTTCGGGGCCGGTTTTCCATTCTGACAGTGTGAGGGTCAGCGAAATACGGTCTTCCGCCAACAGACTGGGGGCGATGGCCAGAGCCAGGTGCTGCAGCTGTTGCCGGGCGTTCTGCATCAGCTGGTTTTCCTGCTGATCCTGCAGCTGGGAGTAACCGAGGCCACTGATAATCAGGCCGCAGATCAGTACCAGAGTACCCATCAGCAGTCCGCAAATTTGACTTATATTCAACTTTTGCCCAATCGTCGTGGCTCTGTGCATGCTGTTACTCAAACAATCGAAGATTTCCGCAGTATTGGTGGTATTATATGCGCCGCCTGCGGTAACGCCAGAAGAATACTGGCCCGTCTGCAGCTGTGGACTATGGCGCAGCCTTTGCCGCCGAATAATCTGAATAATTGATGGGGATTCACCATGAGCGACGTGAAACAGTCTCTGCAGGATAAACTGCAACAACTGGAAAAAGGCCTGTATCTGATGAGTGTGGACCGTGTCCGCGCCTTGTCTGTACACGAAACCGTAGATCTGATCGAAGAACTGCGCGCAGTGGTTTCAGCGGCTAAAGCAGACGCTGATAAACTCTGAATTGCTAAACGGGATCTGTAAGCAGGAATATATCCGTGACTGAACTGGTTCTAATCCGTGTGACTGGGGCCGATAAGCCCGGGTTGACCTCAGGCATCAGCGCTATTCTGGCGCAATACGATGTAACAATTCTCGATATTGGCCAGGCCGAGATCCACGACACTCTGTCGCTCGGCATTCTGGCCGCTATCCCCTCCCGTGCAGAATCTGCACCGGTACTCAAAGATGTTCTGTTCAAAGCTCATGAAATGGGGCTGTCCATCCGCTTTACGCCGGTAACTCCGGAAAGTTATGAGCAATGGGTACAGGGACAGGGGAAACCCCGCCATATTATTACGCTGCTGTCGCGTCAGATTGAGGCAGAAGCGATTTCCCGTGTTACAGCCATCGTCGCTGAGCACGGTCTGAATATTGATCAGATCAACCGCCTCTCCGGGCGGGTGTCGCTGGCCAATGCCAGTGAAAACCCGAACACCCGCGCCTGTGTCGAATTTTCGGTACGGGGTGATGCGGATCAGACCCATCTGCGCGCGCGTTTTCTCGAAGTGGCCAATGAACTGGGTGTTGATATCGCATTCCAGGAAGATAACGTCTATCGCCGTACCCGCCGTTTAGTCTGCTTTGATATGGACTCCACCCTGATCGAAGCGGAAGTCATCGATGAGCTGGCAGCCGCTGCCGGTGTTGGTGAGCAGGTGGCAGAAATCACCGAACGTGCGATGCAGGGCGAACTGGATTTTATCCAGAGCTTTGAACAGCGCGTCGCTCTGCTGAAAGGCCTGAAAGGCGACGTATTGCAGGGTATTGCTGAACGCCTGCCGGTGACCGAAGGGGCTGAACGCCTGATCCGTAACCTCAGTGCGCTGGGTTATAAAACAGCGATTCTGTCCGGTGGCTTCAATTACTTTGGCCGCTATCTGCAGGAAAAGCTGGGCATCGATTATGTTTTTGCCAACGAGCTGGAAATGGAAGATGGCGTTGTCACCGGCCGGGTGACCGGGCGCGTGGTCGACGGCCAGCGTAAAGCGGAACTGCTGCGTGAACTGGCTGAGAAGGAAGAGATCCGTCTCGAGCAGACCATTGCCGTGGGGGATGGTGCCAATGACCTGCCGATGCTGAGTATCGCCGGTCTGGGCATTGCGTTCCGTGCCAAACCTCTGGTGCGGGAAAATGCCAAGAACGCCATTTCTACTCTGGGGCTGGATGGTATTCTGTATCTGCTGGGTTACAGCGACCGCGATATTGCCGGCTGATTTAATGCCTCAGTGCTGAACAAAAAAGCCCGCAACTGCGGGCTTTTTTGTATCTGTCTCTTCGTTGGAGTGAAGGCTCAGATTTCGTCGTCTTCACTGAAGTTAAAGGCCATTGCTGCCTGTGGCGGCTGTACATAGTAGCCCTGAATAAAGTCCACACCGAGCTGCCACAGGGCCGCCACCGAAGTGGCGCTTTCGACCAGCGGGATAATGGTTTTCTTCTCTTCTTCGTGCAGTTCTTTCAGCAGATCTTTCAGCGCACTCTGGCCGGCACCCAGTTCTTTGGTAAATGAGCCATCAATCTTCACATAATCCACCGCCAGGTGTTGTACCGTCTGCATTGGATTCAGCGCGCAGCCAAAACGGCTGAGGGCTGCAGGAATGGCTTTCTCACGCAGGGTAGAGCAGAAGACCTGCGCCTGCTTCAGCATGGTCGAAGCGTCGTCTTCATTGAACTGCAGCACCACCGCGCCTTTGGGCAGTTTTGCCGCGTTAATAGCTACGCCGATCCATGCGGGCAGGGCTTCGTCCAGCAGGGATGCGCCACTCAGGTTGATAAATACCCGGGTGTTATGCCCTTTGGCTCTGTGTTCGCCCAGCAGTTTGGTGGTGTGCAGAACAACCCAGCGGTCGATTTTACGTTTCAGCTCATCACTGATGTCAGCGCTGTTCATAAAATCACCGGCGGACAGTTCTTCGCCATCCGGCATATTCAGGCGCAGCAGAGCTTCGTAATGCTCTGTTTCTTCGCCTTTCAGACTGATCATTGGCTGGAACATCAGGCGGAAGTTGTTGCCTTTGACGGCATCCTTCAGGATGCTTTCCAGACTTGCTGCACCGGCTTTATGGTCTTCTGTTTCTTTCGGCTGATACAAGGCAACACCGTTGCCACGCTCATGCCCCTGCTGCTTGCGCACATCATCAGAGGCGTGATGCGACTGCTGCAGAATCTCGTCCGGACGGGAGCTGTTTTCAGTGATCAGGGCTACGCCAACAGAAACCGTGGTGGTGACCGTGCGTTTACCCAGATCAATCAGCAGATGTTCGACTTTGTCGCGGATCTGCCCGGCGTACTGTAATGCTGACTCGGCATCAATGTTCATGCGCAGGCAGGCAAAGATGTCTTCGCCAACGCGGGCCAGCACGTCCTGCTCTGTCACCATGCCGCGCAGCATGCTACCGATTTCAGTGATGACGGTGTCAGCGTAGCTGATACCGATATCGCTTTTTACTTTACCGAAGTTGTCGATATTGATGTACAGAACGGCACCACGGGCACCTTTGAGAACCGCTTTATCGACTGCGCCTTCCAGCGACGCGCGGAAATACGGTTTGTTGTACAGGCCGGTCAACAGGTCGCGGCTGCTGATCTCCCGCAGCTTAGCTTCCAGTTCGGCGTTATCGGCGTTGGAGCTGATGGTGACCTGGGTGCAGCGCTCGTCGGAGTAGGTTGCCGGGGTGAAGCCCATGTTCATCGGGAAGGATTTGCCTTCGCCGTTCACACCTGTAGTGCGCAGCTGCTGAGCTTCGCCGTCATTCAGGTAGGATTTGAAAAAGGCTTTGAACCCCTGCTGTGCGGAAGCATGGATCATATCCATGATCGGCATGCCTTCCAGCTCTTCTACGGATTCGTAACCAAACAGATCGAGATAGGCCTGGTTGGCGTAGACGTGCATGCCATCGTGAATATAGGCCACGGCATCTTTAGAGCTTTCCAGCAGATTCTGGCAGCGTTTTTCGGCATCACGCACATGCACTTCAAGGGTACGTAATTCGCGGCGTGTCTGCAGATGGGTCAGTTCGCGCTGAATCATCAGCAGCAACAGATTACTTTCATCCTCAGGCACCACGGCAGCGGCGCCGCGTTTGATGGCGCTCTCTACCATCATACTGTCGGCTTCTTCGCTGAGAAGAATCATCGGCAGGTCTTTGTTAAGACGCTTGATGAGTTTCAGCATCTCTTCGTAACTGACGTCACCGACCTGACTGTGGCAGATCAGCAGATCCCAGGTTTTATCCTGCAGCTGTTCATTGAGGTCGGTCAGAGATGTGATCTGGTGGGCGCGGGTGGCACTGCCTGAATTGCGCATGAGGCTGACCAGTTTCTCTGCATCATTTTCAGTTTCTGTAAGCAGTAACAGATGCAGGGTATCCCTACTGGAAGACATGCACACCTCAGGCAATTAATAAAAGTAAGATTATAGAGCCTGATTTGTGAAAAAAAATGACCGCGACTGACAAAATTTGGCGTAATCGCCTGCTTTGGCGTTAAAACAGGCGTTACAGTTTGTTCCAGATGGAATCAAATTCGTCATCGGCGATGCCGGCAGCCTGGCGCGTGTTGTTACTTGTCTGGGCAGCTCCACCCGAAGCACGGAACTGGAACTGGCTGAAACTGCTGGTCGAAGCCAGACGTTTGGTGAGTTGCTGGCGACCCTGCAGGTCGTTGAAGCTCAGCTCAACCTTGTTGCCGGTACGGAAAGGCATACGCGGCAGCAGAAGTGTCGCCGGTTGAGCAATGGCTTTGATCGCAGGTAACAGCAGTGCGCGCATAAATGGACCATTACTGCCAGTTTTTTGCAGAAGGCGTGCTGCGCCGACTTCAGCGCGGGGCGCAAGCAGCTCAATACCGAGTTGAGTACCCTTATCACGCATGTGGCGTATCCAGCGGATGACACCGATAGACCAGTGCTTAACGCCGTTTTCCTGAATACCGAGCAGTTCACCCGCCTGAATGCTGGATGGCAGGTCGCCGATCCAGTGCACACAGTAGCCACCCGGGCTGGTATTGATCAGGTTGGCAGAATGGGTCGGATACTTGGCTTCCACCGGGGTATCGTCGTTCTTTGACTGATTGTGCTTATTGATGAACTCGATGGCATCCAGATTGATGTTCTCGATTTCAGCCAGACGGGCACCGCCGGCATCGAATGCGTTCGCCCAGACATCACTCTGGCCGCTGCCGGTATCGATGGAGCTGATTCTGTCATCGCCATCGACGGTTTTCGGCTTGATGCCGGATACCACGGCTTCAAATTCCCGCATGCCGGCACTGTAGTAATGCGTTGCTGTCAGGCCGATACAGAGCTTGAGTACGCCTTCTGAACTGGCGCGGCGGAACGACCGCTGCCAGTGGATGCCCCAGGCCTGAATAGCATGGGACAGCAGGTTGTCATTGAGCTTACCGGGTACGGTGATCTTGTGCTGGCCGTTTGGATTGGCGGCCCACTGTTTCAGCGCCTGCACCAGGTTGGCGGTATTCAGTCCGCGGAACAGCGGCTTCTGCGCGTCACGCAGATGCTGACGGTATTGTCCCGGACGGTCACGGTGCAGGTTGATGATAAACAGTGATGATTCAACATCTGCCGGCGTCAGTTCGGTAAACGCAGCCCACAGCTCACTGGCTTCATAGAGTTCAGCCAGATCCTGCTGTCGCAGATTATTAGGTTTTGCTGTGCCCATCAGATGCGCGCGCATGAAAACGTCGCGGATAGAGGACGTTGACATAAAGCGCGTCTGGCGGTCGCTGACTTCAAAATCCAGCAGACCATGAGTTTCGGCCAGCAGGTAGAGCTGGTTGATTTCCAGCCACGCGTGTTCCGGCGCATTACAGTAAAGCTGGAAAGCGCGCAGGATGGTCTGGTTGGAATCTGAGATCGCCCGGTGTACTGCCAGAGTCACCACCTTGGGTGGTTTATCGGCGCTGGTCATATGGGCAATGCTGTGGGCGACTACGGTTTTGTAGCCGGTGGCCAGATGGCCCTGCAGTGCCTGACTCAGGTTGGCGATCTTGAGTTGTTTTTCGTTGAGTGAAATAGACGACTTAAGAAAGTGTTTATTCAGCAGAGTGCAGATGCTATATATGTACGGACGTACCACTTCAAGCATCTTGAAACGCAGCAGCGGGTCAGTTTTCCACTGATTCAGTTCCCGGATCGCCAGATACAGTTGGCGCGCCGATTCACCGGTATTGGCCATGGGCAGTGATTTCGCCCATTGCGTAATACCCTCGACGTTCCCTGGACAGAACGTGAGTTGTGAAAGCGATGTTGCCGGTATCTGCAACTTGATGGGCGTTACTTGGCTGTCCATGCAATCCTGCTGATTAAGTCGTAATTCATCTTCTGGCCTGTTAGTAAAAAGTGCCAGATATGACATTCATTATAGCGGCTTTGTGCCGTCTGTAACTGAATACAGAGCAATTTCACTGGTTTATAGGGAAGAATTCAGTCTCTGTCGAGATGAATAAGCGCCTTATTGGGCAATCCGGCTATCTCTCTTGCCAATTTAGGCACAAGGTAGCCTGGTAACTGAGCCTGCATCTGACGATGGAGGTCGACTGCTTCCCGTTGGTCGACATCGAAATGGTGTGCTCCTTTCACCGGATCAAGAAGGTGAAGGTAATAGGGCAGCACGCCGAATTCAAACAGGCGTTCACTTAACTCAGAAAGAACGCTGATATTGTTGTTGATTTTGCGCAGTATAACTGACTGATTCAGTAGTGTAATACCTGAATTTTTCAGGCTTTGCAGACGTTGTCTGTGTTCCTCACTCAATTCCCGTGGATGGTTGATATGCAGCACAATCGACGCTTGCAGACGGCTGGCAGACAGCATATCTGTCAGTTCCGGCGTCAGACGCTGAGGAATAACGACGGGCAGGCGGCTGTGTATGCGCAGGCGGCGGACATGGGGAATGGCTTCGCACTGATTGATCAGGCGCGCCAGGTCCTCATCCTGCAGCAACAGAGGATCGCCGCCGCTTAAGATAATTTCACTGATATTGTGATCGGCACGCACATAATCCAGGGCCTGTTGCCACTCGGCACGGCTCAGGCGGTTTTCTGAATACGGAAAATGCCGGCGGAAGCAGTAGCGGCAGTTCACTGCGCAGCCCGAAGCTGCCAGCAGCAGCAGGCGGCCATGATATTTATGGATAATGCCGGGTGTGGCGTTGGCTGCCTGTTCTCCCAGCGGATCTGCAATATAACCTTCCCGCGTCTGACGCTCTTCCTGTAACGGCAGTACCTGCAGCAGCAGCGGATCATCTGCTCTGGCTTCCATCAGGCGGGCGTATGGGCGGGGCACCAGCATAGGGAAATCCGGCTGGTTATCAGTCTGCAGTGCGACGTCTGAACGGGGGATTCCCAGCCAGTTGAGCAGCTCGTCGGGGCGACGGAATGCAGATGCCAGAATCTGTCTCCAGTCTTCACTCTCAACAGAATCCGCAGTTCGGGTTATGATAGGCAACTTTTGAAATATCCTAAAAATTGATTGGGCTGTGAAATGGCGAACTATTCTACCAACGAATTCAAATCAGGTCTTAAGGTGATGCTCGAAAACGAGCCGTGCTCCATTATTGAAAATGAGTACGTGAAGCCGGGTAAAGGCCAGGCGTTTAACCGCGTTAAGCTGCGTAACCTGCGTAACGGCCGTGTGGTTGAGAAGACTTTTAAATCCGGTGACTCTCTGGAAGGCGCCGATGTTGTTGAAGTGGATATGGAGTACCTGTACACCGACGGTGAATTCTGGCACTTCATGGCAACCGACGGTTCTTTTGAACAGCATGGCGCATCAGAAGAAGCGCTGGGCGACACCATCAAATGGCTGAAAGAGCAGGACGTTTACGTGGTGACTCTGTTTAACGGTGCCGTACTGACCGTTGCTCCGCCAAACTTTGTTGAGCTGGAAGTGACTGAAACTGATCCGGGTGTAAAAGGCGATACCGCTAACGGTGGTAACAAGCCGGCAACTCTGAGCACTGGTGCTGTGGTTAAAGTGCCTCTGTTTATCAACATCGGTGACAAGCTGCGTGTGGATACCCGTACCGGCGAATACGTCAGCCGCGCATAAGCTGCTCTGCTGATGGTGTTAAAGGGAGCTGCGGCTCCCTTTTTGATGCCTCTTTTTTAATCGCTCATCTGCCTATCAGGAAATCCCATGTGGCAACCTTCTGCCAGCCGTGAAGCTTTGCTGGCCCGCCAGCGCCTGTATCAGACCATCCGCACGTATTTCAGTCAGCGTGATGTTGTGGAAGTGGAAACCCCTTACCTGTCCGTCGCGGCGGTATGCGATCCGAATATCGAACCTATGCGTATCGAACCTGGGCGGGTTGGCGGCCAGAGCACTGAGCAGCACAGTGACCAGCGCTTTCTGCATACCTCGCCGGAATACGCCATGAAACGCCTGCTGTGCGCAGGCTACGGCGATATTTATCAGATTGCGCGGGTGTTCCGCCGCGGCGAAGCCGGACGGCGTCACAACCCGGAGTTTTCCATGCTGGAATGGTACCGGGTTGGCTGGGATGATCAGCGCCTGATGCAGGAAGTCAGCGAACTGGCTCAGGCCATGCTGGCGCCGCGTTATCCACAACTGGTAGTGGAACATCTGCATTACGCCGATGCTGTAGAGCGCTATGCCGGCATTGATGTGTTCGCCGCCAGCGAGTCAGATATTGCCGCGAAGGGCGTGGAACTGGCTGGTCAGGATCTGCAGCTCAGCCGTGATGGCTGGCTGGATGTGATCATGAGCCATGCGGTAGAGCCGGCGCTGCCTGTCGATACCCTGGTCTTTATTGATGAATTTCCGGCGTCTCAGGCGGCACTGGCGCGGGTGATGGATGATCAGCAGGGGCGTGCTGTTGCCCGCCGCTTTGAGCTGTATTTTAACGGCGCTGAACTGGCCAATGGTTATTACGAGCTGACCGATGCTGACGAACAGCGCCGCCGCTTCGAGGCTGAAGCCAGCGCCCACCCGGCAGATCAGCGCCCGCTGGATGAGCATCTGTTGGCGGCATTGCAGCATGGCATGCCGGAATGTGCCGGTGTCGCCATGGGTCTGGATCGTCTGCTGATGATGGTTATGAATACCGGCAGCATCGCCGACGTTCTGGCGTTTGACTGGAGCCGGGCATAACAACTGCCAGACAGTACAGCTATCAGAAACGGGTACGGATTTATTCTGTGCCCGCATCATAGCGTTTCACCTGTGACGTCTGTTTGTCATAAAGCCGTCAGCATTGGCAGCGACAATCGCCGCCATGAATACTTTTATCCGCTCCTTCGTCCTCAGCATTGTTATGCTGACCGCCAGCTTCAGCGCGCTGGCCCATAAACCAGCCTCCAGTGAGTACTACCTGTTTATTAATGAGCAGGGCGTGATGATGGACGCTTACTTTCCCTTAGACCGCATTGATTATGCTCTGGGTGTACGCATCGCCCATGAGGAAGATTTCCGCGGCGCTGACCTGCGCAGCCAGTTGCAGCAGCGGCTGGATCAGCACCTGTGGCTGGCCGACGATCAGGGTAACCGCATCCGTGCGCAAATCCGCCAGACCTGGAATACCTGGAAAGATCAGAACGGCACCAATACGCCGATGCTGAAAGCTGAACTCTGGTTTCCGCTGGCAGATACGGATGGTCGCATCACGCTGCATTCCGATGTGATTACTGCGGCGGTCAGTAATCACGATCTGTACGTCAGCGTGCAGAGCGATTTCCGCCAGGGCGTGCTGGGTGAGCCTGCCCTGCTTGGCGTGATTACCAAACCGTCACCGCAGCTGTATATCGAACGCGATGGTGCCAGCCTGTGGCAGGGCGTCAGTTCGATGTTTGTGCACGGCATGGATCATATCCGTCATGGTACGGATCATCTGTTGTTTCTGTTCTGTCTGTTACTGACGGCGCCATTGATGCTGGTTAACGGGCGCTGGCAGGGCAGGCTGACTAACCGTCAGTCGGTTATACAGATTGTGAAGCTGATCAGTGCTTTCACACTCGGTCATACCCTGACACTGGTGATGGCGACACTGGGCTGGATTCCGGCCGGTGGTCAGGCCATTGAAGTGGTGATCGCGCTGACGATTATGGCTACCGCGGTGTTTGCGCTACGCCCGCTGCCGTTCGGCCATGGCGGCCAGCTGAGTATTGCTGCGGGTTTTGGTCTGATTCACGGCGCTGCATTTGCAGAAAATCTGGCGCAACTCGGGCTGAGTGGCGTTGATCTGGCGTCGGCATTGCTGGCCTTTACCAGCGGTATTGAACTGCAGCAGTTACTGCTGGTGGCGGTGGTGATGCCTTTCCTGCTGGTGATCAGCCGTCAGCTGCAGGTGTATTTCTGGCTCAGAGCGGGTGCTGCGGCCTTTGCGCTGGTGGCGTCAGCGGGTTGGTTGGCTGAACGCATTCAGCAGATACCGAATCCTCTGACCCTGTGGCTGGAACAACTGATCGATATTGCGCCGTATCTTTATGCTCTGTTGATCGTGGCAGCCGTTACCTGCTGGCTGGTTCAGCGCAGCCGCGTGATAAACGCTCAGGTGCCGCCGCTGGCAGATTAAATCTGCTTACCCGTGCCAGAGATTGGCGCACATAAAAAAGCCGCGTGGTTCATGTGAATCACGCGGCTTTTTTTAGGTTCATCGCACTTTACCGGGAAACGCCGCTTTGATTTTCAAAAAGAAGTAGTCGTTGTCCCGGTACCCATACGCCATTCTCTTGATCACTTTG
>MDSZ01086554.1_pt1 | contig 56310 bp, 53 predicted proteins | sample 811201 | NCBI WGS metagenome assembly MDSZ01 (sample SAMN05326647, study PRJNA326480) | marine metagenome | isolation source: seawater | place: Indian Ocean: North | collected 2010
CACCTTGGCCGCGAGCCGCCCCTGTAATCAAACAAACCTTTCCCGACAACCTCCCCATGATCACCCCCAGTTCTTATTGCTCAAAAGATAGTCACCCGGTCCCCCGGCGTCCAAGGAGAATACTTAGCCATTACGCCAACAAACAATTGGTCATCGAGCAGGCATGCCAACCAACTCTTTAGCGAGTGATACGGCAGTGTCTTAAACCATTTTATGTCGACATTCGCGAACTGCCTGACGAACGGCAACAACGCCACATCTGCCAAACCCGGGGCTTCACCATGAAGAAATGTCCGCTCGCTCAGAAGCACATCAATCTCTGTCAACATTTGTTCAGCTGAATTGCGATGGACTCGCTTTAGACCCTCTTCATCTCTCTGCGCATATTTATATCCGTCCAGATGGGGTTTGAAAATAAAATCATTAGCTTTGATTAGCTCTTTTGCTTCGTCTAGATGATCAAGCCAATTTTCCGGGTCGTGCTGTTCAAGAGCCCAAAGCATAATATCGAAACTCTCGTCAAGAACGGCTTCATCCAAAGCCAAAACCGGTACCGTGCCTTTGGGTGAAAGCTCAATTAATTCAGTCGGTTTGTTTTTGAGAGCAACCTCACGTAATTCAACCTGGATGCCTGAGTAACGCAACGTCATTCTGGCACGCATGGCGTATGGACAACGTCTAAAACTATAAAGTACTGGCATACGGGTCTTCATGGACAAAGTATAGCGCGATCAATGATACTCAGGGCATGTCGGAAGTTAATTCAGCCATCGCCCAACTAATCGACGGACAGGGATTTACTGTCTTGGATAGACTTGTAAGCAAAGATAAGGCCAATGATATCCGCGAGTATGTTTTAGCCCACCTAGGCGATGCACAGGAAAACGCTCCAGGAGATCTTAATCTAACGAACCTGATACGAGGGGGTGAAACCTTCAGAGATCTAGTCACACACCCTAGACTCCTTGCCATCGCTCATCAGTTGCTAGGCCCTGATTGCAAACTGGCTGCAATGGGGGCAAAGGTTCTGATGCCAGGCTGCGGAGAGGGCGCATTGCACGTTGATTATCCTTACTGGGCTATGGACCCAGGGATGCCGGTCACCCCTGCACTTATGATGCAGGTCATCTGGATGATGGAGCCGTTTTCCAAGGAAAACGGTGGTACCTGGATCGCACCTGGAAGTCAGAAATACCAATCGAAGGTAGACGAGAGACGCTTCGCCAGAGAAGCAGTTCAAATCGAAGGATTAGCTGGCGATGCCGTTATCAGCCATGGCCTACTCTGGCATCGTACTGCCATGAATCACTCAACGAAGCCCCGTGTCGCGCTGCTCATCAATTATTCACAGCTCTCTATCAGACCGATGCGAGAGCTCGGCCCGTTCAGTGAGGAGTTCCTTGCAGAAGCAAGCGATCAACTTAAGGCATTACTGCCAATTAACTATGGCCGATCTCTGCGGAATAGACTGAAAAGACACTATAGCTAACCAACCCCAAGCTGAAGCTTGGCGCCCTTGATACCGCCAGCATAGATGCCCGTCGCAGTGTTGATGGCTGTCTCAGGATCACCTTTGGGGTCAAATGTGCCGGTCCAATCAACCGAACATGTCCCATCTTCTTTATCCGTAATCTGCACTGTTGCTGAGTAGTTTAAAAATGGTAGCGGACTATCATCATTGATGATCGAGTAAGTCATTGTGAGACTTTCGCTATCGAGCAAATCTAGTCGTTCTACAACTTCACCACCACCCATAGATAAATACCTCACCATTCCAATGCCCTCTCCTTCATAACGGACCGCTTCGATAGGCCCGCCAGGCTTTAGCCCATCAAAAACGCACAACGCACTGAATACATCAACGCCTGGGGCTGCTATGTCTTTGACTACTTTTGCTTCCACCATCTTTGTCCTCCCTCTATATTGATAAAATAGTATAGCGTCTGACGACACTACAATCCTGGACCCGGCTCAATGGGCGAACCGTCATAGAACCGGCCAAACCTGAAGCGAGTCAGATCATGCTTATGGGGAGATCCCAAAATCAGTTTGGCAAGCGTCTCACCAGCACCAGGACCAAATCCGAAACCATGTCCTGAAAAACCCGTTCCCAAGTAAAGACCGGGGATGTCAGACACTTCATCCAGAACAGGCACCAGATCAGGCGTCACGTCAATCATGCCTGCCCAGGACTCGACCAAGGTTAAATCCTCGAGTGGAGAAAGATTATGAACAACTCCCCGTCTAATCTTCAGCAACGCCTCTTCTCCTGCCTCTGGATTATTCACTCGATGACGCTCAAACGGTGTTACCTGGGTCCCAGACCAATGTTGCTGCGACATAAGGCGACTGCTCAGGTTATCCCCCAGTCTGAGACGAATACTGCGAAAATTTTCGCGAAGAACAGGCAGAAATTCTCGAAAGTATCTCAAACTGTCTAGACCAATATAGTGTTCATTAAAACCACCAGGAGCCAAGGTATAGCCACCATCTTGACGACGTCGAAAAGCGAAGGCGGAATCAGCTGCATTTCCAGAAAAAAAGTCTTTGACCTGTGCGGTTCTTGCCACAGTCGAACGCACCATTAACTGCGGAAACCTCACCCCCAAATTCCTAAGAAATGTCGAAGACCACGCGCCGCCTGCCAGCAAAACGGCCGATGTTCGAATCTCCCCATGTTCTGTTACCACGGAGTAGACGTGTCCCGCTGATAACTCAAGGCATCTCACCGCACAACTTTCTTTGATCCCGACTCCCTTACCATGCAGTTGCCTGGCCATAGCAGGAACCGCAGTAAAAGGTTCTGCATGCGCGTCGCTCGGGGTATACATAGCCCCAACCCAAAGTCCCTTATTCCCACTAACCAATTCATCAAGCTGTCTAGGACCCAGCATCTTTGTATCAAGCTGATGTAATTCAGCAATCTCTAACCAGCTTTCTAGCTTTTCCAGTTCCTCTTCAGACCCCGCGAGGTAAAGCGTGCCTCCTCGCTCAAAACCTATATCAGCACCAATCTCTCGATCAATTTCTTCCCAGGCATTAATGCTATCCATCATAATTGGCAGCTCTGCAGCATCACGTCCCTGCTGTCTAACCCAGCCCCAATTACGCGATGACTGTTCACACGCAACCCGACCTTTTTCACATAAAAAAACCCTGACGCCTGCCTGCTGCAAATATCTAGCAGCACAAACACCAATAACGCCCGCGCCGATAATAACGACGTCCACCTCTTCAGGAAGGACATCGTCATATTGTAAAGGTGAATTGAGGTTGACGGGTGGCATCTCAAAGCTCAATCATGTGTATTCCTAACAGAATAGCATGCTAAATCTTGTCATTATCAATCGCACCTTTACTTGAATCGATTGCCTCACAGGCAGAAGAGGCAGATCAGTCCAGGCGAGTCTCGCCTGATGTCATCGCCGCACTGAAACAGAGCGATATCATGCGCTTTACCGCAAGCAAAAACATCGGCGGGTTGAACAAGAGTGCTACCAGCGTCGCTTTTGAGCTCGAAGCGCTAGCCGCGGGCTGCGCATCAACGGCCTGGTGCCTATGGAACCATCTTTGTACCTTTCATCTGTTCTGCGGTTTACTAGGTCCAACCAATCAAAAGTTCCTTGCTAAACTCACTAGGAAACAGGAGTGGGTGTGCTTTCCGGCTGGAGCAACGTCCGGCGTTCGTGGCGTGATCAAAGACAATATCGTCTCTATAACAGGTCAGGCCTCTTTCGGTTCTGGCGCCCGATATGCAGACTGGGCCGGCGTCGCTTTCGTAATTGATGACAAGCCACAATTTTCTCTGGTTAATCTGCACCAAAACGGAGTCCTAATTCAAGATGACTGGCACTCCATGAGCTTGCGAGCCAGTGCGACGGACACCGTGGCCTACGAAAGTGCGTCGATTCCGCTGGAACGAGTCGTCGACTTTCCGTTTATGTACAGGGTGGCATTCAGAGAACCTGGTCGAGACATGATTGACAACCGATATCGAGAAGACTGGGTTGCTCTATCAGACCTTTGGCTGGGCGCTATGGCCGTCGGGATAACACAAGCAGCGCTCGACGAGGTTACCAATGGTATCCAAGGAAGAATCGCCATCATGGGAGTCAAGGTAGCCGAGCGACCAACGGTCCACGTCAACCTCGGACAAGCGAATGGGCTTGTTCAGGCCGCACGTGATCACATCTATAGCCGGCTCACGGAAACCGACCATCGCCTAGCGAACAATCAGATACCAACTGAAAGTGACTACCTGAGTCAACTGTCTGCCGCCATGATCTCTCTCCAATTGTGTAGCGACGCCATGCAGTTGTTGCTGCGTGTAATGGGCGGTAACGGGCTGCGTCAAGGCCCCAAATTCGAACGTTACTTTCGAGACCTACAGGCTATGCCTTTGCACATAAATGCTCATAGAGATCGTGTCAGTGAACAGTCAGGGCGGCACTTGCTGGGCCTAGATACAGAAAATCCATTCTAATTATGTCTGTACCGATCGAGATGTATGAATTTGCCAACGAGGCTTTTTACTTGGCATTTGAAACGAAGGATTTAAACGCGATGTCTCATATTTGGTGCGAACAAGGAGACCCTGTATGTCTGCACCCAGGCTGGCCTACTCTAATAGGTAGAGAAGCGATCCTCGAGAGCTGGCGTGGCATTCTCACAAATCCTCATCAAAGCCAGGTGAGTTTTTTTGATGCCCGGGTAAGCTTGATCAACGATGAGAGTGCTGCTGTGGTCTGTTACGAAAAAACCGATGACCAGATCATGGTAGCCACCAATGTATTCCGCGTTGAAGGAGGCAGGCCAAGGATGTATATACATCAGGCGGGTTTCTGCGCTCACCCACCCCATCAGGCCTAAGCGCCTGAAACGCAAAACGCCCTATTTATTTAATCTAAAAGAGTGACCTAAATCATGGCAATCGATGTTACTGATGCAGAATTCGAATCCAAAGTCATCAATCGTTCTAAAATCATTCCCGTCGTCGTTGACCTTTGGGCACCTTGGTGTGGCCCCTGTCGCCAATTGGCACCAGTTCTAGAGGGATTGGCAGAAGAGAAGTCCGGTGAATTCGAATTGGTCAAGATCAATGTCGACGAAAACCCGCAGGTCGCTAGTTCGCTTGGAGCTCAGAGCATTCCTCTGGTTATTGGCTTTCGTGATGGTAAACCAATTGCAAAATTTCTCGGTGTCCAGCCTGCAGGCAAAATCAGGGAGTTTCTTGAACAACTGGTGCCTTCAAGGCTGGAGAAGTATGTAAGCGCCGCAGAGCAGGCTCTGAAAACTGAGAAGCTCGATGAATGCGAATCGCTTTTGACGCAGGCCGAACTTATAGACGCCAAACACAATGCCGTCAGATCTTGCAGAGCAGAATTATTTTTGGCTCGCGAGCAACCCGAGCCAGCAATCGAAATATTATCTTTAATACCTTCAAACGGACATGACGATGTTGCCAAGCGCCTTTCCAAGGCAAGGCTAATGGAAGCTGCCAACTCAGACATCGAGCATCTAGCTGCGACTGTTGACTTGGATGATACGGACAGCCTTATTACCTATGGCCGAGCGCTCGCTGGCAAGGGCGAACACAGAAAAGCCCTAGAGATATTGCTAAAAGCCGTTCTTCGGGATCCAGCCTGGGATGATGGCGCGGCCCGCAAAGCCATGTTGGACCTTTTCGGGGTAATGGGTAGAGATGACCCTCTCACAAAATCTTATCGCGCCAAATTGTCAAGCGCGTTGTTCTAAGCCGTCGATGCTAGTTAGCGTTTCTCCAAGTACATCATTTCATCAGTGACCTTGGCTCGCCGCCTCCTCGATAGCGTGCATTTCTTCCACAACTATGTTGAAAGCTTCTATAACCTCACGATACTGCTCATCCTGCTCCGAGTCCTTCCCAAGTTCAAAATCGATGGGGGGAAGTTTGGGCTTTAGTCGATCGAATTCGGCAACAAGCTCCCGATGTCGACGACGTTGTTTTAAAGTCATGTGCTTAGACATGATCAATCCTCGATAGCGGCATAGATGATATTTTTCAACTGACCACGGAAATTGAAAGTAGCTGATGGCATCAGTTGTGTCATGAAAATCACGTATAGATCCTCAATGGGGTCGACCCAGAATATAGTCGACGCAGCCCCTCCCCAATAATAATCACCTCCGGAAATATTGCTAGCAGCAATCTGGTCGATGGTGGAGGCAAAACCAAGCCCGAAGCCAACGCCTTCGTAAGCCGTCTCTGTGAAACCCTCCATAGCCACCGAGGCAAGTTCCGCGCCGCCGGGCAGATGATTCATATGCATCAGTTTTAGGGTCCGATCTCCAAGGATTCGCTCACCATCGAATTGCCCACCGCAACGCAGCATTTCACAAAACCGTGCATAGTCAGCGGAGGTGCTGACCAACCCACCACCACCAGACGGGAAACTCGGTGTTTTCAGGTAATGACTATTGAGTGGGTCATCGATCAAGCGTAAAGACTTATCACGCTTTCGTTCATAGTTAGCGGCAAAACGCTCAACTTTGTCGAAAGATACTGAAAAGCCGGTGTCTACCATCCCAAGCCGGTCAAAAAGACGCTCCTGAAGAAATTGCGGAAAAGTCTGACCAGAAATAATCTCGACGAGACATCCACATACATCGGTTGACAACGAGTACATCCAACGAGTACCCGGCTCATAGCGCAGTGGGACTTGCGCCAGTTTCTCTACAAAACTTTGAGGTGTTTCGCCAGGACCGCGGTTTATGTTCAGTTCAGCGTAAATCTTATCAACTGGGTGAAGATTCTCAGACCAGAGTAGACCTCCATAAGTCAGGCCAGCAGTATGGCAAAGCAAGTCTTTCATCGTCATCCGATTTTTTGCTGGACGAGTGACCATGTCACCACCGCCACCTTCGACCCAAACTTCATGATTGGCCCAGGCTGGAATGAAGCGCGATACCGGATCACTTAGCTGGAAATGGCCCTCTTCGAACAACATCATCAAAGCCACCGAAGTAATGGGTTTAGTCATCGAGTAAATCCGGAAAATTGTATCGTCTTCTAATACCTTGCCACGTTCAGCATCCATGTAACCAAAGGAGCGAAAGTAAGCCAGCTTGCCACCTCTCGAAACCATGACTTGGGCACCCGGGATTTTTCCTGGAGAGATGTAACGACCCTGCAGGTGCGCGGTAATACGCTCTAAGCGTTCCAACGAGAATCCAGCCGCTGCGGGATTAACATCCATATAGAGAACCTTCTCTGTTTGTGGCGTTGAAGTGTACTGCAGTCTCTCGTTTCCAGTAACCGGCTGTTTTACGCGTATCACCGATAATGCTGATGGCGGGACAAACAAGCAGATGTGTACAATATGGATCAACCAAACTGCCCCCTTACTCCAAATGATTCTTGATTACGCACAAATTGATCCCTTGTTACTTCCAGCCCTCGATAATTTCCCTTCTCTCGATATTGACCGGGAGAGCCTGCCCGCTATCCGCGAGGTTCTTTCGCAGATGCCGGCCAAGCCTAAGCCGGAAGGTTTAATCGAGGCGAAGGAGGTAATTAGAACCGAAAACGAAAATATCGATGTCTACACTTATCGAAAGAGCGACCGTGCGGATCAACCCGCGGTGGTCTGGATTCACGGCGGAGGCTATTTATTCGGTAGCGCAGAAGACGACCGAGCCATGCAGATCGCCATGCGTTGTGACTGTACGGTATTTTCAGTCGACTATCGCCTAGCACCTGAATACCCTTTCCCAGCTGGATCCGAGGACTGCTACAACACCCTAAAGTGGCTTATGAATGGCCAATCTAGTTACGACATTGATCTGAACCGCGTTGCTCTTGGTGGCGCCAGCGCGGGAGGCGGCATGGCCGCAGGGGTTGCTCTGATGAACCGGGATCGTGACAACTTTCCTTTAGCGCTTCAATTACTCATCTATCCGATGATTGACAACCTGCATGCCACCCCTTCGGGAGAATTCGAGAACCACCCTGTCTGGAATCAGGCCACATCGCACAATGCATGGGAGATGTATCTTGACGGGAAACCAGGCGAGAGAGCCTCGCCCTACGCAGCAGCGGCACGCGCGAAGGATCTTGGTGGCCTCCCTCCCGCCTATATCTGCGTGGGTACGGCTGACCTTTTTAGAGATGAAGACATTGCCTACGCTAACCACTTGACGGAAGCTGGTATTGCAACGGAGCTCGCCGTTTTCCCAGGCGTTTATCATGCAGCCGAAAGCTTCACTCCCGAAGCGCCAGTCAGTCAGCGTATGACGCAGAGCTTCATGACCGCCCTAAATGATGCTTTAACTGTGTAGATTTAGAATAGCTAGAACTTGATAAGCTGGTGGCCCTAGAGGCCACCAGTGACATAGAGGCATTGCCCAGTGATCCAACTCGACGCCGGCGAGGCCATAAAGACCACAGCGTGTCCTATATCATCCGGTTCACCCATGCGCCCAAGCGGCACTCGAAGCAGTTTTTCCAAAGGCTGGTCTGCGGGAAAGTTAGTGGATTCGTTGAAATTTTTGGTGGGGATAGGACCTGGTGCTACCGCGTTTACGCGAATTCCAGGGCCAAGCTCAAGCGCAAGGGTCTGAGTCAAACTATTTACCGCTGCCTTTGAAGCACCATAGGGACCATTTTTGATGTTCCCTTGAGCTTTAGCTGAGCTCGACGATATATTGATGATTGCGCCTTCTGTCATATTCGCAGCTGCTACCTGACAGGCTATAAATACTGCCTTAAGATTAAGATTCATCTGAGCATCCCACCTGTCCTCGGGAGTGCGAGTTAAATATCGCGGAGTCGCATCAGGCAGCCCTCCTGCATTATTAACCCAAATATCAATGCCGCCGAAAGTAACGGCCGTTTCGGCAAGATTCTCCAACTCAGCCGTTTGAGTAACATCGCAGAGCACTGGCGTTGCTTTACGACCCATGCTTTCAACTTCGTTGACTAAACTCGTCAGGTCGTCCTCAGTTCGTGAGCTTATAACAACATCTGCACCAGCCCTCGCGAGCTGGAGAGTAATACCTCTTCCTATACCTTTACCGGCACCCGTTACAACAGCACACTGTCCATCCAATCGAAATGGGTCTTTCATATAAACGTCCACTTTTATTACATAAAACTTAATCTACGTTAATCCTCATACAGACGCACGTTATACTAAAAGCTATTCCAATTTACGGGACCAAAAATGGCGGAAGAAAAAACCATATTCGCTAGAATAATTGATGACGAGTTACCATCTGAAAAAATCTATGAAGACGAACACTGTATCGTGATTCGGGACATCAACCCCCAGGCTGCGACCCATGTTCTGATTATCCCAAAAACAACGGACATTCCTAGGTTGGCCGACGCTACAAACCAGCACCAGGCTTTATTAGGGCATTTGTTACTGGTCGCAGGGCAAATAGCGCGGCAACTCGGCGTTGAAGAAGCATTCAGACTGGTTATTAATAATGGGGCGGATGCTGGCCAGACGGTTTTCCACCTACACCTGCACATTTTGGCTAGCCAAACTTTTGCTGAGACATCCCTGGGACAGGAATTCAGTTAGACTTTGTTTGACCCTTCCCCGACCCTTTTGATACGTTCTGACCAGCTTAACCGGACCAGGAGATATACAAATGAGCAAGCCTTTCCGATTTGGCGTGCAGTCTTTTAATGCCGATTCCGGTACCGACTGGACTGAACAGGTACAACGTGCTGAGGCACTCGGATATTCTGCCTTCCATCTAGCCGACCACATCCTAGGTCCTGGACCCGCATTGCAGGCCGCCAATCATCCAGAACAAAATCTCGCAGCAATACCCGCGATGGCATATGCTGCAGCGGTAACCAAGGACATTAATATCGGCTGCCGCGTCTTTTGCATCGATTATCATCTGCCAGTCGTTCTAATCAAGTCAGCGATGACCATTGACAGATTATCTAATGGAAGACTTGAGCTAGGTCTGGGCGCAGGCTGGATTACCGAGGAATATAACGCCCTTGGCATCATCAAAGACGAACCCAAGACTCGTATTGATCGGCTTGCAGACGTGATCGAGGGCGTCAAAACCTTTCGTAGTGAGGGTAACGCCGACATACAAAACGATACTCTCCAATGGAAAGGTTTTGAGGGCGTGCCTAAGCCCATATCCAAACCGCCGATTATGATCGGGGGCGGTTCACCAAGGGTGTTGCGCCTAGCGGGTCGGGAAGCTGACATCGTTAGCCTCAACTTCAATAACCGATCGGGCATGATCGGCCCAGATGGGGTAAATCTGTCAACTGAAGACGAGACGCAGAAAAAAATAACTTGGATTAAAGAAGGTGCCGGTGAACGTTTCGACGACCTTGAAATTGAAATTGGTGCTTACTTTACCTTTGTCGTAGACGATCCCACACCAGTTCTAGGCCAGTTCGCTCAAATGTTCGGGATGACTGAAGACGAAATGCAAAAACATCCCCATGCGCTATTCGGTTCTGTTGACACAATCTGCGCGGAACTGGAGCGACGCCGAGAACTGCATGGAATCTCTTATATCACCGTGGGTAAGGATAATATGGAAGCGTTCGCGCCAGTTGTTGCAAATTTAAGCGGACAATAATTAAGGCAAAGGTGACCAATATCGGCGCACTATCCGGCCAGATAACCTGATAAGATCATGTCACCTGTTTCTAAAAATTATGCTGACTGCAACGCAGGAAACGAAAAAAACCTCGATCGGTAAACAAGATCAAGGCCCGAGACTAATTTACGAGTATTCAAGTCAAACCTAATAGATCAAAAAACAAAAAGGGGATGCCATGAAAGCTGCTGTATTTCAGGAAGCCAACAAACCGCTAACTATTGAAGATGTCGACATTATAGATCCACGACCGGGCGAAGTTTTGGTTCGCACCAGCTGCTCTGGCGTTTGTCATTCAGATCTGCATTTTGTCGATGGACTGTGGCAACTCCCCACGTCATGCGTTCTTGGTCACGAAGCAGCAGGCGTTGTCGAGGCGATCGGAGAAGGTGTTAGCTACGTGAAACCCGGTGATAGGGTTATCATGAGCTTCAAACCCTTCTGCGGGAAATGTTATTACTGTCTGGGAGGAAGACCTAATCTCTGCAATGATCCGGAAATCGGTGCAGCATCCGCCAGTCGACTGCAATGGCAAGGCAAACCTATTTTACAATTCGCTTCAGTTGGTTCTTTCGCTGAAATGATGGTAACCACAGAAAACGGTATTGTGAAAATTCCCGAAGAAATGCCTATGGCGGAGGCAGCCTTGATTGGTTGCGGTGTTATGACCGGCGTAGGAGCTGCCCTATATACCGCAGAGGTTCCTGGAGGAGCAAATGTAGCAGTCATAGGTTGTGGCGGGATAGGCCTTAATATTATCCAAGGCTGTCGGATCGCAGGGGCCGCAAAAATCATCGCTATCGATATTATCGACTCCAAATTGGACATGGCAATGCAATTTGGTGCTACCCATACAATCAATTCACGTGATACTGATAACCTGATTGAGGCAATCAACGACATTAATGACGGCGAGGGTGTGGAATATGCCTTTGAAGCGATCGGTATCCCTGAGGCCGCAACGCAGGCCTTCAATATAACAAGACCAGGCGGCACGACAGTCGTGGTTGGCATGCATCCCATTGGCTCGGAAATAAGCGTGCCTGGACCGGCATTCCTCCAAGAGAAGAAACTGATTGGATGCATGTACGGCTCCACCAGATTCCGTGAACACATGCCGAAGCTAATCGACCTGTTTCTGCAGGACAAACTTGATTTAACTTCCTTAGTTTCCCGACGTCTAAAGCTTGAAGATGTCAACGAGGCTTTCCGCTCAATGAAGGCAGGTGAAGTAGCTCGATCCGTACTTGAATTTTCTTAAGGGCCCGACATGACTGAAAATCTGACTCTAGAGGACGTAATTTACACCTGCAGAGCCATGAGGCGCCTTAAAAATGCCCAGGTGCCCGAAGAAGTGCTGATGAAACTTATCAGCGCTGCTAATCAGGCACCATCGGGTTCAAATTCTCAGATGGCAAGATGGGTGGTGGCGCGTGATCCTGCCGTAAAAAAACAATTAGCTGACTTGAACCGACAACACGCAGAGCCTTACATTCGTCCTAGTCTCGAAAACCCCAACGACGAAAAACATCGTCGCATGCTAGACGCCGTGGTCTGGCAAATGGACCATATGCATGAGATCCCCGCTCTGATAGTGGCCTGTTTCAACTATCCCGAGAAAGTTTCTGGTATTGATGTCTACCGTCAGGCGGGCTCGGTTTGGCCAGGCATTCAAAATCTGCTCCTCATGGCGCGCGCACTGGGTCTCGGAGCTGCACCAACGACACTTGCCCTACGCGACCAAGATGCTGTGCGAAAAGTCCTGAATCTACCAGAGACCTTCGCGGCTCTATGTCTGATACCAGTTGGTTATCCGATGGGTAAATTCGGCCCGGTCAGCCGACGGCCTGTCGACGAAATCATGCGTTTTGACCAGTGGGACTAAAATGATTGCCACTGCAATAAGGTGAAAATAGGGTCAGTCTCATTATGATGCTCAAAAACAGGCTGCACCTCGCCACCAATATCAACAGTTTGCCTAGGATCACCTAACAAATTACCAACCACACGAACATTGTCTGCAGCCGGCAGTTCCACGAGTACAACAAGGTAAGGTCCCTGTTCAGTAAGTGCCGGATGCACTGGATGCCAAACTCGCTCATAACTGTATATCAAGCCATTCCCTAGCACCTCTTCAAAAAATACATCTTCGGAAAGGCAATGGTGACAAAGCCATTCAGGACCCCATTGCCATTTCCCGCATGAGCGACAGCGTTGAAGAAGAATCTTTTCCTGAGTCAACCCCTCCCAAAAAGGTCTGTCCAACCCATCCGGGGAAGCAATCGGCTGAGGCAGACCCTTATTAAGGTAAGACTGGGTCATAGGGTCGCCTCAGAACCAAAAATGGAAGAACTCACCGGCGTAACCATAGGACCTGACGTGGTCATGGCGACGTCAGTACCTGCCACCTGATTCGTCGAAGTACCCCTTATCTGACGAACAGATTCTAGTACCAGCCCTAATCCATGCATATAGCACTCGGCGAGATTACCACCGCTCGTGTTCAGCGGCAGATCACCATTAGGCGCCTTGAATCGTTCAAGGGTAAAAAACTCATTACAAGCGTCAGGTTCACAGAATCCGTGTTCCACCATGCTCATAAGCACGCCACCAGTGAAGTTTTCATAACTCTGCAGGACGTCCACATCCCCAGGTGAAACACCTGCCATGTCATATAGATACGGAACCAGCGTAGAAAAAGAGGAAGAACCATAATCTGGCGTGTTATGCACTGAAGCGCCAGCACGATAATGGGAGCCTCCGGCTGCCGCAAGCAAATAGGCAGGCCTGTGGGGAAAGTCCTTTGCTTTTTCTGCGGGCATGAGGATCATTGCTGCAGCGCCATCATTTTCCAGACAACAATCAAACAGATGGAAAGGTTCTACGATCCAGCGTGACTCATTATATGTCGCTTCGTCCAATGGTCTTCCATTCATTACGGCCCGAGGATTATTCTGCGCATGATAATAGGCAGCTAAAGAAATTGAGCGTAACGCTTCCTGACGAACATTATAATCGTGCATAAAGCGCACCACCTTCATCGCAAACATCTGTGCTGGAGACATGAGCCCATAAGGCACTGTATGAGCAAAATCTCCCGAAATTGTATTGCGCCTGGGCCCCTGACCAAAACGCCCAAACTGGCCCTGCGCTAAAGCTCTAAAGACAACGACGCAATCGCTCAAACCGCCAGCGATCGCTGCAGCCGCGCTGCCCACGGCAGCCGAACCGCCACCACCACCGCCACCCCATTGCATGTTGGAAAACCGCAGCTCTTTGCAACCCAAGGCTGCCGCCAACCGCGACGGATCACTTCGGTCATTGCTAAACGATGCAAAACCGTCTAACTGTTTCGGCGATATTCCCGCATCATCACAGGCCGCTATTATGGCTCTTAACGCAAGCTTGAATTCAGGGTCCTCCGATTCACCCCTCTTATAGTATTCTGTCTCGCCAAGACCCACGACCGCTACCTTGCCTCGCAAGCTGCGCAGAGTCATTAGAGAACACCAACCTTTTCCGCCAATTTGGACGCGTCGGGCTGACCGAGATAACGTTTCGGTATAGGTAAATTGAAAATTCTGGCAGAGTTCAATCCTAAGATTTTTGCTCGCTCGGCATCATCCAGCTGACCCATGCTGCGCTCAATCGCCTCAGCAGAATGAGGCCATGTGCCTTCATGATGCGGGAAATCATTAGCCCAGAGGAAATTATCCGTTAGCCCATGTTCCCGAGCCACGTCGAGGCCTGGCTTATCCTCCTGGAAGCTGGCGAACCCATTGGTTTTGAAGTATTCACTGGGTAGACGATCCAGCTTAGGTCGAACCCACATATGATGCTTGCGATAAGCTTCATCTAATGCAGTCAACGCCCAAGCAACCCAACCGATACCTGCTTCAATAGTGCCGAACTGTAATTTGGGAAACCTATCCAGCACACCAGAACCACATAGGTTGGCGATCGGCTCCATTGTTGGTGCCAGAGAATGAACCGCATAGTTGATAACGGCGCCTCCATTGCCTCTCGCCGTCCTGGGATCCCTGCCTGTCGAAACATGAAAAGTGATAGGGAGGTCAACATCCTGTATACACGCCCAAAGATCGTCAAAATCAGGTAAGTTATAGTTCAACTGGGTATGGTCAGGTGCCCCCCAAACGGGTTTACAAGGTAGAGACAAACCCTTGAATCCTCGACCGGCACACCGCTGAATTTCGGCGATAGTTCCCTTTAATGATCCCGGGGCAACACAGGCCATTGGCACCAACTGATCATTAAAGTCTGCAAATGTTTCCCATGCCCAATCGTTATATGCCTTGCACATCGCTAAGGAAAAGTCGGCATCCGCCGTTGCCCAGATTGTCAGGCCCTTATTTGGAAATAAAATCTCTGCATCAACACCATCCAAGGCCAAATCACAAACTCTATCCTCTGGGGTTTTACCCGATTGATTACGAAGTTTATCTTCACCCCCAAACAATGTGTTTTGGAGACGCAGGGGACGAAACCCTTCGGTTTTTTGTAGTTTATTTCCTTTGCCATCTCTGATGACTCCGGGCAAACGTTCAAAAAACTTTTTATCCATGCGGGTCGCCCAAAGATCATTAGGTTCCTGGACATGTCCGTCTGCAGAGACAATGAAGTATTTCGCCGGATCATCAGGGCGTGCGGTCCGAGACCAACCTTCATGTCCCGGGGTCGCTAGTCGCCAAGCATTGGCATCATCTATTTGCTCGCTCAAAGTCCTGCCTCCTCGCTTAACTGTTCGTCTAGCCCAAAGCCAAGTAAAGTTCTTTCAAAAAACTTACAGGAGACAGTTCAGTTAACCAGTATTTATCCACTGCCCTTGACCCGATGCTAACACAAGCCTGCGACCTCAGTGAGTGGCTGAACCTCTCCAGTTGACATAAAGTTTTTCACAGGTGAGCATCGCGCAAGCGAAACCCAATGAACAGAACTCAACTTTATATAAAACCAATGCAAAGCCGATTAGAGAAAGGGGAGACGGTAAAATGGCTGAAGAAAGGCTACATCAGGCCGCTGACAAGATAGAGATTATGGATTTATCATCAAATTACATGCGTGGCCTCGACCGTCTCGATAGAGAATTGGAGCGATCCGTCTTCTGGGATGATGCTTTTTGCAGCTATGGCGTCTATGAGGGTGGTCCTGATGGATTCGTTGACTACTGCCAAAACGCCTTAGTTTCACATGGTTCAAATCATCACTTTATCGGACAGATCAATATCGACCTTCTAGGCGACGAAGCCTTTGGCGAGGTTTATTATCAAGCATTTCATCGGGTCAAAAATGATAAAGGGGAGGATCGCGACCTCTTTATTTCCGGCCGTTATGTGGATCGTTACGAACGTCGCAAAGAAGTCTGGAAAATCGCTTACCGTAGTGAACTCGTCGACTGGGTACGAGAAGAAGCGGCAGCAGACAACTGGTTCGTTGGTTCGAAGATGATAGTTGGCGCACGTAAGCCCAACGATCCGTTATACAATCGAGAAGCCATGAGACAAAGTTCATAATGCAGTCACAATTAAGCCCTGCACTACTCGATGCTTATTTGAAGACCGACTACATCATTTCAGATGATCCTCCAACCCTGCTGAATGTAGGAGTCCAGAGTGATGATGCGAAAATCCTTTTGGCCAGTTTTAATACCGATTGCGGAGCATTCATTACCGCATGGAATCCTGGCAGCACAATTCTAAAAGATGAAGACAACGACGATCGGCAAGCTGCTCTGCTGGCTGAGATTGAATTACGACGTTTGAATTATTTAGTTGGCTACGGAGAAAGAGAGGACTGGCGCGAATACAGTTATTTCATATTAGGCATCAACCGAGAAGAAGCCTCATCGCTTGCCCTCCAATTCGAGCAAAACGCTTATGTTTGGGTTGGCCCCGATGGTGTACCGGAACTGATCACGTTGATCTAAAATTTTATCGGAACAACTCTCGACCTAAGATTTTATGAATTCCAAACTATACGGCGTGATGGTGTTGGCCCTAGCAATCATTATTCCCTTTGGGGCCTTTAGCGATATCGTCGAACCTTTTAACACAAGCAATCTGAATCCTTTTGTGCAGACTCACAACCTACCATCTGCACGGTCTGCTCAAGTGATCGAAAGAAACACTTGGCAGTTTCGACTGACCTCAGAGGTAGCAAACAATTTCACCAGTAGCGACCAAAATAGAGAAACCATAAAAATCGATGGGGAGACATGGCGCAACCAGTTAACGATAAATTATGGGATGTCTGAGCGTTTCGAAGTCAGCGTTGCTATACCTTATGTTGTGCATGACGGTGGTACATTCGATGGCTTCATCGAAGGCTGGCACAAGACTTTTGGCCTGCCTAATGGTAATCGAAATTCAACTGAACGCGACCAGTTACTCTACCAATGGCAGGCAGACGGCAATATGCGATACAACCTGTCAAATAAAGCCCAAGGTATGGGAGACGTTCGATTGCAACTCGCTCTGCAGCTTTACAAGGAGGCCAACCGACATATCACCCTAATCAGCGGCGCAAAATTATCGACAGGTGACGCTGATTTGTTACTCGGCTCTGACTCCAACGATATTTTTGCGGGAATTTACCTATCCCAGCATAACTTTTTAGGTAAAAGCTCTCTGACGTTTCATGGAAGCATCGGCGGCGTCCGATTGGGAGATAGTCATCTACCGAGGGTGAAAGATTGGGCCGGCTACGGCAGCTTTAGTCTAATCTGGAAGCGTTGGCAATCTGTCGCTTTGAAGACACAGCTCGATTTCCATACCGCGCTTTACAAGAGCAGACTGAGCGAATTAGGAAAGTTCTCAGGTCAGCTCAGTGTTGGCGGTACAATTGCCATCAACAAGAAAATGTCACTTGATATTGGTGTTGTAGAGGACATCATCACCGATACATCGCCTGATGTCGTCTTCCACCTCAGTATCCGCAGGCACTTTTAATTTGCGACAGATCAACTTCTTATCACATTATCAAATTATGCTTCTCCGGCTAACAGACAAGTTAAATAGGCTCTGTTAGTCTGAGAAATCGTATCCGAAGAGCACCACCATGAGAAAAAACCACATACTCGAGTCCTGGCGCGCGAATGAGCCCACCCTAGGCGGCTGGATATCTATGGACTCAACTTTTGCCGTTGAAATCATGGCTAATGCAGGGTTTGACTGGCTTTGTCTGGATATGCAACACGGCATGCTTGATTACAATGATGTTCGACAACTGCTGCCCGCCATATCCACTACACAAACTATACCCTTGGTTCGAGTACCCTGGAATGAACCCTATGAGATAATGAAAGTGCTGGACGCTGGCGCCTATGGGGTCGTCGTGCCGATGATAAACAATCGGACAGAAGCAGAGCAGGCGGTCAGCGCCTGTCGTTATCCTCCTGCCGGCGGAAGATCTTATGGTCCAGCACGCGCTTTGATTTACGCAGGCGAGGGCTACGCCGAGGAGGCTAATAATGAGATAGCCTGCGTGGTTATGATTGAGACACGAGAATCGCTCGATAATCTCGACGAAATTATGACGACACCCGGACTCGATGGGATTTATATCGGACCTTCAGACCTTGCGTTCGCCTTGGGTCTAAAACCGGGGACAAATAGCCCTGAACACGAATCGACCATCGCCACAATTCTTTCCACAGCAGAAAGACATGGCATCGCTGCTGGGATACACACGAGTGGTGCCGCACAATCTAGGCATTATCTGGATATGGGATTTCAAATGGTGACTCTGGGAACAGATCGCCATTTCATGGATCGAATGGCCAAGAGTGACCTCGCATCAGTCAAAGGAGACCCTGAAGCGCAAGACTTAGATGGCGAGGCCTCCAAAAACAATCTCTATTAATTTACGTTCTCTTTCTGATAATGCTAACCAGCTTAGACCAACCCAGCACAATGGATGATGAAATGAATAAGCTTCGATCCGACGCCAACAATTGCTTCGTTTGCGGACCAGAAAATCCTATAGGATTAAAACTCATTTTTAGCATCGGCGACGACGACATATGCCGCAGCACTTTTACACCTGCAGAGAATCATTGCGGCTACGATGGAGTCACGCATGGAGGCATTATATTTAGCGCATTAGATGATGTAATGGCAAACTGGCTGTTCCTTAAAGGGTTTAAAGCTTTTACCGCAAAATGTGAGGTAAGGTATCGTGACGCTTTACCGATCGGCACTCCAGTTGGTTTGGAGGGTCATTGCCTGAAGCAGCGGGCAAGATTGACACTAATGCGAGGCCTTTTGATCCGCAATGACAGCGATAAAGTTGTAGCAGAGGCGGAAGCAAGCTTCATGCTCTCCGGAGAGCCCATATAAACGAACCAACTAATCGCGTGAGGTTCTTAGGTAAACCGATTAAAACGCTCAGGACCAAATGTCAGTTAATTAGGATACGGTCTGCTAGCAAACCCACAGAAACCGCATATTTGTTCGCGCAGTTGTAACTCAAAATAGTTCTAAAATTACCTCCCACAAGGTAATACCTTCGATCTACAGGTCTCGGGATCACTAAAGCATAGTTCTGGCCAGTATTGAGCTTAGAAACGTCGAAACCAACCTTATCCCAAAAGTCCAATGAAAATTTGCGAGTGTGATCTCTCAGAGCCCGACACCGTGAATCAGGCTCAACCTCCCGCAAAGCAGACCAATCACCAATGACTCTATTGTTAGCCTTACCCCAACCCTCACCAAGGCGCCAGCCTGCCTGCCGCAGATAGTTGGCTATGGATGCGAAGACATCAGCACGGGAATGCCAAATATCTTTTCGGCCATCGCCATCCCAGTCGACAGCAAACGCGAGGAAACTACTTGGCATAAACTGCGCTTGGCCCATTGCGCCGGCCCAGGCACCAACGAATTGTTCAGGATCAATATGCTGCTCATCAAGAATCCGAAGAGCCTGAACCAGTTCCGTTGTAAAAAAAGCCGACCGACGAGGGTCATGGCCAAGCGTAGCCAAGGATCGGATAATCGAATAATTACCCTGATACCTTCCAAAACTCGTCTCAAGCCCCCAGAAAGAAACTACAAATGCAGCATCAACCTGATACGTCTGCTCAATGTCAGCCAGTAAAGATGCGTGCTTTCGAAACAGCCTTCGACCCTCGCGTTCCCGGAAGTCGGAGACTCGAGCATCTAGATATTCTTCGAACGTTTGAACAAACTCGGGCTGCCGACGATCAAAACCAATAACCCTTTCATCTGGCACTAGGTCCTGAAAAGCACTATCAACCGTGCTAGAGCTAATACCCTTTTCGATAGCTGCACGTCGGACTTCAGCGAGATAGTCGCTAAATTCTTGACCAAAAACAGATGGACTTATCGTCAGCAATACAATCAGCCAATGTTTTATCATGATAAGATTTTCCTTATGCAAGCGACTCAAGATACAGCGGAGCCAGCAAGTCTTTGGCGCCGGCTGGCTGCAATGTTATACGACTCTTTACTGTTGATCGCCTGGGTATTTATCCCCTGGGTCATTATTTTCATGGTAACGGAACGCAGTTACGATGGCCCCGTATTCCAAGTGTTGGTTTATCTTCAAATCGGCTTTTTTTTCACCTATTTTTGGCAACTTAGAGGTCAGACTCTCGGCATGCAGGTCTGGAAGATAAAAACGATCAATGACAGCGGTGAGACCTTGTCTTTAGCTGAGTGTGCTGCTCGCTTCTTTTTCGCTACTCTGTCTTTTTCTTTTATAGGTCTTGGTTTCGTCTGGATTCTATTCGATCCGGATCGCTTAGCCTGGCATGATAGAGCTTCAGGCAGCCGTGTCGTGTTTCTAGGAAAAGATGCTTATAAAAACGGGACCGGAGAAAGTTCCAAAATCTAACAACAAACTAATAGCGCACTATTTTGGTTATCTTTTCAAGATGCCAGATTACAAAAGTGATCAACAGGAAGACCCCGTGTATCCACCACAACCCATATTCGGCAGGAAAATCCTCTCTCTCTATGCCAGATTTTCCTGCAGATAATGCAATCACATAGAGAAAACAAAGGATCATAGCGGGTACAAGTCGTGTAAATCGACCCTGCCGTGGGTTAACTCTAGAAAGGGGAATCGCCAGCAAGCCAATGACAGGGATCATAAGTACCACCGAGAGTCGCCAGTGTAATTCAGACAAGCCGGCAGGGTCGCTGCGTTCAAACAGGTCTAAAGACGGAATAGCAGAATTTCTTTCATCCAGGAAAATACTGCTATCTTTCTCAACTAACTGACCGTATTCCTCGTATTCGATGATCTGGTAACCAGGATCGCCAGGTTTTCCCTCGTAACGCTGACCGTTATTCAGGACAAGAAATCGTCGTCCCTCTATATCCACCTCGGTCCGACCAGATGTGGCAATGACTGTGGCAGAAGCGCGTGCCGAAGGGACTGCGGGGTCAAGATATTCATTAATGAAGATCTCAGTGAGTTCACCTTTATCATTAATCTCCTCAGTGTAGGTCACACGCCGACCTGAACTAAGAGACTGGAATCGACCGGGTACCAGGGTATCGAATTCGGTCAGGTTCTTCTGCTCCTGGAGAAGCACTTGCACCTGCCTTTCTCCCATCGGCTTGACCCAGAGAGCAACCAATGAAGTTAACAACATGACAATAGCTGAGATCATCAATGTAATAAATACTATCCTGGTCGGACTCATGCCACAGGCCTGAAGAACAATCATTTCATGATCGACATGAAGTCGTCCATAAGTGAGCATAAGGGCCAAGAAGAAGCTGATTGGGATAATAATTTCAAGAAACCCTGGCAATCTGAAAGCCATAAGGGCGAATAAGACCTCACCCGTCATAACCCCAGCTGCTGCCCGGTCAAGATAACCACTAAAGCGCCAGCCCAAAGAAATCACCAAGACAATAACAAGCACCACAATCATGGTAGTAAATATCTCTTTAGCGAAATAACGAAATAGAATCAAGTTACACTTCCAACCGGCTCCGAGTGACCACCTCAACGAGAAACGTTATATTAGACTCTTTAAAACCCTTAACTGTTCCCCTGAGGTCAAAATGAAGTATGGCACACGAATGGGCAGCGTCGCCAAAGCCAAAACACAATGCGCAATCGTCGGCGTTTACGAAACTGGAGATCTAACTCCATCAGCTCAGAACCTCGACGAGGCTAGCTCGGGGTATTTGAAAAAAGTTCTCAAACGCGGTGATATCGCTGGCAAAGCAAATCAGGTTCAAATTTTGCACGACGTACCGAATATCGGCGCGACCCGGGTTATGTTGGTTGGACTTGGCAAGGCCAAAAGTATGGATGCGACCCGTTTTGCAGGGATAGCCAAAGCTGCCTCCAACAATCTAAAAACACTAGCAGCTAAACAAGTCCTTTGCTGTCTAACAGAGGTGGACATCGAGGATCACAACATAGCATGGCGGACCGAAAAACTTATAGAGGCACTCAGCGCAACCTTTTACAGCTTTACTAATTTTAAAGGCAAAAAACCTCAAAAGCGCTCCACGACCGAGTCGGTCGACTTTGCTGCCAGCAGCCGCTCGACGAAACGTCAAATCGAATCATCTATTCATAATGCTTCGGCGCTTAGCAAAGGCATAGCCGAAGCCAAAGACCTAGGTAACACGCCTGGCAACGTCTGCACTCCCACGTTTCTTGCTAAACGAGCCCGACAGCTTGCGAGGCAATACAGAACGTTATCAACAACCGTTATCGACGAAAAAGAGATAGAAAAACTCGGCATGGGTGCGTTCATGTCCGTCAGTAGAGGCAGCGTCCAACCCGGCAAGTTAATCATTATGAGACACAACGGCGGCAAACCTGGGACCAAACCTCATATTCTCGTTGGCAAGGGCATCACTTTCGATACAGGTGGTATTTCACTGAAACCGGGAGCAGGGATGCATGAGATGATTTATGACATGTGCGGCGCGGCCAGCGTTTTCGGCACCATGGTAGCGATCCTCGAGCAAAAATTGCCACTCAATGTTATAGGGGTAGTCGCAGCTGCCGAAAACATGCCCTCAGGTAAGGCGTCACGGCCCGGTGATATCGTAAAAACGATGTCCGGGCAAACCGTAGAGATACTCAATACAGACGCCGAAGGCCGGTTGGTGCTTTGTGATGCTCTAACCTACATAGAAAAATACAAGCCGGAAACAGTAATAGACATCGCGACACTAACGGGAGCCTGTATTGTGGCACTTGGCAGCCATGCCAGTGCTCTTTACGCGAACGATGATAACCTTGCCGGAAATATTACTAGCGCTGGAGAATCAACGCTGGACCGGGTATGGAGAATGCCTCTTTGGGAGGACTACCAGGCACAACTAAATAGCGCTTTCGCCGACATGGCTAATATTGGTGGTCGTGAGGCGGGCAGTATCACAGCCGCCTGTTTTCTGGCTCGTTTTGCCAAGAAATTTCGGTGGGCTCATCTAGATGTCGCCGGCACTGCATTTAAGGGCAGTGGGCCCGCAAAAGGCTCTACCGGGCGACCGGTCCCCCTTCTATTCAAATACTTAAATGATCGAGCCAATGAGGCGTGACCAAAATAGATTTTTATCAAATAAAGGAAGAGGAACTCGGATTCACTTGCAGACTCATAGACCAAATCTACCGGAGAGGCCATCAAGTTTACGTGCATACACTAGATGAAAAGCAAGCAGAAACGCTGGACGATCACTTATGGGTGTTCAGAGAAGAATCTTTTTTACCCCACGCCCTGCAGTCATCAGGCGTAGATGCCCCGGTAAAAATAGGTTATGACCACGAACCTGACGAACATCAAGATGTTTTGATTAATCTGACTGGAAGCGTGCCCAGTTTCTTTTCCCGGTTTGATCGGGTTGCGGAGGTGGTCCCGGTTGACGAAAATAAAAGGCAAGCGGCTAGAGAAAACTACTCGTTTTACAAACAACGCGGCTATGCCCTGAACTATCACCAGATAAAGTGATCTTCGATTTGGAAGACGATATAAAAAAAACAAGCAAGCAAAAACCTCTGAATCCCAACGTGGTATTCGAAGAATCACTAACTCTAAAGACACCTGTCAGATTTTCTGAGACACAGCACCGCTATGGTTCCGATTACGACCCTGACACTATGGATCTTTTTGAGGGTCAGTATGATTACATGTATCAAACAATCAGTGAGGAACTAGTTGGCCAACATAAACCTAAAGTCGAGCAAAGTTTACGACGACAGCTAATAACTGAGTTGATAGATGTCCTTAATAACCTGAAACACTAGGACAGAAACGAAAAATAGTAAACAACATGAGCAAATATTCGCCACAGGACATAGAACAATCCTGGTATGCCAGGTGGGAGGAGAATAATTATTTTGCCCCATCTGGCCAAGGCCAGCCCTTCAGTATCGCCATACCGCCGCCCAACGTGACAGGCACATTGCATATGGGACACGCTTTTCAGCATAGCTTAGTTGATGCTCTTGTTCGCTACAAACGAATGCAGGGTCACAATACTCTTTGGCAAATGGGCACCGATCACGCAGGCATTTCTACTCAGATGGTGGTGACCGAGCAACTAGCGAGCCAAGGTATCAAGCCCTCAGAGTTGGGGCGAGAAAATTTCATTGAAAAGGTCTGGGATTGGAAAAATGAATCCGGCGGCATTATTTCTCGCCAACTTCGCCGACTTGGTGCCTCCTTACACTGGAAAACCGAGAGATTTACCATGGATAAGGGGCTTTCACGCGCGGTGCTTGAAGTTTTTGTCCGCCTTTACGACGAGGGCCTGATATATCGAGGCAAACGATTAGTCAATTGGGACCCTGTCTTGAAGACCTCAATCTCCGACCTTGAGGTTGTTTCCGAGGAAGAGTCTGGTCAACTCTGGCATTTCAGATATCCGCTGGCCGATTCCACAGAAAATTATTTGATCGTTGCAACAACGCGACCCGAAACCATGTTAGGTGACACAGCCGTAGCAGTTCATCCTGACGATGAACGGTACCAGCACTTGGTTGGCAAAGAGGTCTTATTGCCACTGGTCAATCGACGCATCCCGATCATCGCGGATCATTATGTCGACAAAGAGTTTGGCTCTGGCTGCGTGAAGATCACCCCAGCGCACGATTTTAATGACTACGATGTTGGACGACGGCACAACCTAGACATAATTAATATTCTAAATATCGATGCCAGCCTTAACGATGCGGTACCTGAAAAGTACCGTGGATTGGATCGCTATGAAGCCCGTGGAGTTATAATAGAAGATTTAGAAGCTGAAGGTCTCCTTGATAAGACCGAGGACCATACTCTGGCAATACCGCGAGGTGAGAGGTCTGGAGTCGTGGTTGAACCTTACCTGTCAGATCAGTGGTTCGTCGATATCAAACCGCTAGCCGAACCCGCGATCGAGGCAGTCGAAAACGGCGATATTGAATTCATTCCAAAAAATGCTGAGAACACCTACTTCGCCTGGATGCGTGATATTGAGGACTGGTGTATTAGTCGACAACTTTGGTGGGGGCATCGTATACCTGCCTGGTATGACGAGGAAAACAACATCTATGTTGGTCACGACGAGACGAACGTGAGAGCGAAGTACTCACTCGCACCCAACCTAGTCCTACGCCAGGATGAAGACGTCTTGGACACTTGGTTTTCCTCAGCTCTTTGGACCTTCTCAACCTTAGGCTGGCCAGATCCCACCGATGATCTGAAAACTTTCCACTCCACTGACATTTTAGTGACCGGTCACGACATTATTAGCTTATGGGTCTCTCGAATGATCATGATGACACTCAAGTTCACCGGCGAAGTACCCTTTAAAAAGGTATACATTCATGGTCTGGTCACTGATGCCGACGGTCAAAAAATGTCTAAATCAAAAGGCAACGGCCTGGATCCGCTGGATATTATTGACGGTATTTCTCTCGAAGACCTAATCACTAAGCGGACCAGTGACTTGATGCAGCCTAAGATGGCTGAACGGATTGCCCAAAGCACAAAAAAAGAATATGCAGAGGGCATTATGGCTTTCGGCACAGATCCACTGCGTTTCACCTTCTACGCCATCGCATCGAGGACTCGTACCGTAAGATTTGACATGAAACGAGTCGAGGGCTATCGAAACTTTTGTAATAAAATTTGGAACGCCGCGAATTTCGTCAATTCTCACCTACTTGGTCAGGAAGAAGAACTCTTATCCGACGAAATTATTTTAAGCCCTGTCGATGCCTGGGTTTTGACGGAGTTGCAAGCCGTAACCAAGGCAGTGATCTTAGCAATGGAAACCTACCGATTCGACCTTGCCGCCAGGTCGATATATGAATTCATTTGGGATGAATTTTGTGACTGGTACCTCGAATTCAGCAAACCGATCCTGAACGCTGATGATATAGATCCCGCTATGCTCCGCGGAACAAAGCAAACTCTGGCAAAGACCATGGAAGCTATCCTCAGACTGAGTCATCCTTTCCTGCCTTTCCTGACTGAGGAGCTTTGGCAAAACTTACCGAGTTACGCCCGTGAAAAAGATTCAACCCTCATGCTACAACCCTACCCTGAACCTGATTACTCATTGATCGATGAGTCGGCAAAAGCAGATGTATATTGGCTGAAGGAAGTGGTTTCAGGCGTCCGCAATATCAGAGGAGAAATGGACATCTCCCCCGCTAAACCAATTCCAGTTCTTTTTTCTAATGGCGACAAATATGATCAGGCCCGACTGGAACGATTTTCGGACCTGCTAGAATTCCTCATAAGACCCGAATCGATTAGTTGGCTAAACAAAGATAGCGTGAGGCCTGCCTGCGCAACAGCATTGGTCGGCGCGATGGAGTTGCTGGTTCCTATTACTGGACTTATTGATAAGGACGCGGAACTAGCGCGTCTCGATAAGGAGATAGAGCGCCGTCAGAGAGACCGACAGCGGGCAAAGGAGAAAGTCAACAATCCAAACTTCGTCTCCAAGGCACCTGCCGATATCGTCGAGAAAGAACGCGATAAACTTCTAGAGGTGGAAGCCGCCTTAGCAAAGCTTTTAGAACAACGCACCAATGTTGCCGACATCTAACGTACAAAAAAATTTGGACACCCATCCCTAATTTGTGCTTTTATCGTCAATCAGTCCCATTTAAAGGGACTTTGGGGGAAAAGAAAAAAAGAGGTAAGGGCCATGTCGGAACGAAATTCCGGAACCGTAAAATGGTTCAATGACGCAAAAGGGTACGGATTTATTGAACGCGAACAAGGTGATGACGTGTTCGTTCATTATCGATCGATACGCGGTGAGGGTTTCAGAACTCTAAAGCAAGGTGCGAGAGTCGAGTTCAATATATCCGAGACAGATAAAGGTTTTCAGGCAGAAGACGTAGCAGAAATCTAATTTTCAGCTCGTGTGAGCATTAATGATCTAACTCGAGTATCACTTTGCCTATCGTCTGATCAGAAGCTATTAGAGTATGGCCCTGTTCCGCCTGAGCAATTGATAAAACAGAATCTATAGTTACGCTGACTTCACCTGAGCTGAAAGCCGGCCAAAGCCTTTCTTCCAGCTGGCGCATCACTTCTGCTTTCTCCCTGATAGGACGAGCTCGTAAAGTTGACCCTATCACCCGCACTCGCTTTAGCATCAACGATGCGAGATCTATATCTGCATTTGCGCCACCCATTAAACCTATCAAAACAAGTCTTCCATTCAGTCGCAGAATTTTAAGATTATCCTCTAGGTAGCTGGCGCCGACTGGGTCCAGGATAACGTCCACTCCATTTGGTGCAAAAGCCTGCACCGACTCCACAAAAGAGCCATTATGGCGATTGAAACCGGCGGTGGCACCCAGATCAAGACAATAATCTAGCTTTGATTCATTGCCTACGGTCACAAACGTATCGACGCCGCTGATCCTGCACATTTGGATAGCAGCAGTACCAACACCGCTCGCACCGGCGTGCAAAACAACTTTTTCCCCGGGGCGCAGGCCAGCTTCAATGAAAAGGTTCAGCCATGCAGTTGCAAATACCTCGGGAATCCCTGCAGCTTCCCTATAGCTTAAACCCTGGGGAACCGGCAAAACGCTTCCTTCATCTACAGTCGCATATTCAGCATAGCCACCACCAGAAAGTAACGCACATACCTGGTCACCCTCCCTGAATCTCTGACACTTATCCCCAAGAGCCACCACCTCGCCTGCGCACTCTAGTCCCAAGATTGAACTAGCTCCAGGAGGTGGTGGATAACCACCGTTCCTCTGAACCAAATCCGCTCGGTTAATGGCTGTTGCTGAGATCTTAATTAGCACTTCATTTGAAGACGGCTCTGGTTTTTCAAAATCTTCCCAAACGAGGGATTGATCATTAGAGATTTGGATAGCTTTCATCATTTTCGGCATCAGTAATGGGGAGGCTTTTCGTCACTCATTGACTGAGGTTGGCTCACTTCGATTTTCTGTAGCTGCTGCATCAATAACTCGATCTTCCGTTCAGCAGCCATTAGCTGCTGCTGCTGATGCGCGAGCGCGTTGTCTAGTTTTTGAATTGTATCTTCCTGAAAAGCAACCTGTTCTTCTAACCTAGACATCCTTTCTTTAATCATCAGTATCGCATTCTCACCTTGACACCACGCTCGCTGAGCCAGCTCTTAAGGCCGCTCACCGTATAGTCACCATAATGAACCATTGAAGCAACCAATGCAGCGTCAGCTTTACCGTCAGTAAGAACCTCAAGCAAGTGCTCGGGTTTTCCAGCACCACCCGAAGCAATAACCGGAATGGAGACTGCCTCTGCAATCATTCTAGTTAAATTGATCTCATAGCCCTCTCGTGTGCCGTCAGCATCAATGGAGTTGACAACCAATTCCCCCGCCCCCAATTCCTCGCCTCTAAGTGCCCATTCGAGAGCATCAATGCCCATCGGCGTTCGCCCACCATTTATCACCACCTCATAACCACTGGGGAATTCCCTCGATGCCTTAACTTTGAGAATGTCCATTGAAAGCACCGTATTCTGATTGCCGATTGCGTGAGCACACTCAGCGATCAATTCAGGACGCTGGACCGCCGCCGAATTTACATTAATTTTCTCAGCTCCTGCCCAGAGCAACTGGTTAGCATCGTCCAATGTTCTTATACCACCGCCGACAGAAAACGGTATGTAAATCTGCCTCGCCACCTGCTCGACAACATCTAGCATAATGTTCCTAGCGTCACTAGAAGCAGTGATATCGTAAAAGACCAATTCATCTAGGCCATCATCATAATATTCCTTTGCCTTCTCCACAGGATCGCCAATATCCCGGGTGTCGACAAACTTAACGCTTTTTGCCAGCTGGCCATCACGAACATCTAGACAAGCAATAATCCGCTTACTCAGCATGGTGACCACTCTGCAAATGCCGCGAGCATCTTTAAACCCAATTCACCACTTTTCTCTAGATGAAATTGAGTAGCGAACAAATTATCCTTACCAATGACTGAGCAGAAGCTCCTGTCGCCGTAGCTCGTCGTGCCCAGTATATGATCTTCCTGTCTGGCTATCGCGAAGTAGCTGTGGACAAAGTAAAACTCATCACCTGACTGCATGCTATCGGTAATCGGATGGGGCCTTACGAACTCTACTTCATTCCAACCGATATGCGGGATCTTAAGACTATTCTCATTGAACTTGAAACGCTCACAGGCGCCTTCTATTAGGCCCAGACATGGCTTGTCACCCTCTTGCGTATGCTCTAGAAGAATTTGTAATCCCAAGCAAATTCCCAACAGTGGCCGACCGGTCCCGTAGAAATATCTGATGGCCTCATTAAGACCACGATTGTTGAGCGTATCAACCGCACTCGCCGCGGAGCCCACCCCGGGAAAAATCAGCCGATCAGCGTTTGCCACTGTCTCGGGGTCAGCACTAATATCGGCCTGCATATTTGCACGTTCGCAAGCCCGCTGAACACTTCGAACGTTTCCTGCATCGTAATCAACAATGACTGGCATGAAAGGCTTCTCCTAGGGTGCGCGCATTATAGGGGATGCGCCGTATTTGTCACTCGATGAAAAAAACCTGCTTTTCGACCCAAAAACTAAAGCCATTTAAATTAGCTGCCTAGCCGAAAGTGGAGTTTTATGCATCCGAATTTTTCGTCGTTAATCCTTCAAAAGTAGCAATGGTTTTATTAGTTAATTCCTTTGAAAGGAAACTACCCATAAAGTTTTCCACACAAATTCGAGTACCTAAGGCGCCTAAAATTCAATCCAATCAAAGGCTTATCTATTCGTCGGAGATTTCGAGATACCACTCAGAATTGAACTTCCGATTGACTAACTTTAAATCGGTTGGAGCAAAGCATACAAAATTTAAGTGCATTGTTTTTATCTGTATTACATTTATGATACAGTTAAGTTTATGCGCATTAGACTAAATTCAGACTCATCCACCCCTGTCTTCCAACAGATCATCGACCAAATTCACTTCGCTATAACCGCTGGCGAACTCGACATCGGCGATAAATTACCGAGTATTCGATCCATTGCCCGTGAGTTGAGCCTCGCACCAAATACCGTTGCAAAAGCACTCCGTCAGCTCGAGTTTCGGGGTTTAATTGAAGCGCACGACCGATCCGGATACACCGTCTCTGACTACACCTCAGAAAGCCGTTACCAGACGCGTGGTGTCAGCGCGGACAAAAAAGAAGTACACAATGCAGTTGATCGTCTGTCATCGGGACTGTTCCCAAGCGCCTTCTGTAAAATCACAGAGGACTTCTTATCCGGCGATCCAAACAAGTGCAATATCATTCATGCCGATGGTGCTGGCACCAAATCAATAGTTGCCTACTTATGGTACCAAGAAACCGGAGATGCCGACATTTTCCAGGGTATCGCTCAAGACAGCATTGTCATGAATCTCGACGACCTACTTTGTGTCGGTGTTAACGGCAGGATTCTGCTATCCAATACAATCAACAGAAACGCCCTAAACTGTCCAGGCGAAATCGTATCTGCCCTTATCGATGGCACCGAAATGTTCCTCTCAAAGATGCGTGATCAAGGCGTATATATTTACTCAGGCGGCGGAGAGACTGCCGATGTTGGAGATCTAACTGGCACCATCGCAGTGGATTCCTGCGCAGTCACTGTGATGAACAAGAGCGATGTTATAGCTAATGATATAAGCGGCGAACTTGCTATCATAGGTCTTTCCTCAACGGGCCAGGCTAATTACGAAACTTGTGACAACAGTGGCATGGGAAGCAACGGCCTAACTAGCGCTAGACATGATTTGCTCTCCAATCACTACGCCCAAAATTATCCCGAAACCTTCGACCCCAATGTGGATGAGAATCTAATCTATTGCGGCCCTTACAGACTTCAGGACCCTTTACCCAATAGCAATATGCTAGTTGGGGAAGCCATCTTGTCACCTACGAGGACCTATGCTCCGGTGATTTATAAACTTAGACAGGAACTAGGAGACCAATTAAAAGGGGTCGTTCACTGTTCTGGGGGAGCACAAACCAAATGTATGCGCTTCGGTAAAAATATACGCTTTGTGAAGGACAATTTATTCCCGACTCCCCCACTATTCAGAACCATTCAAGCCGCCTCAGGTACCCCAGATAAAGAAATGTACAAGGTCTTCAATATGGGACACAGAATGGAAGTTTTTGTAATGGATTGCCAAGTTGATAGCGCCATAGATATCGCGAGAAGTTTTGGAGTCGACGCCCAACAAGTTGGTTACACAGAACCCTACTACAAGACCAGCGTCAGTCTGACCACGCCATCTGGCCAGCATTTTTCTTACTAAAGCAGTTTACGACAAATCAAGTAGCCATCCTGGATTTGGAGCATTATGCTCTAGATAAAGTCTAACCGGAGTCATAAAGCATGACACAATTGGAGTTCGAGGATTGTCTCAAGGTTCTCGTTGAAAAAGAGGGGTCTGATCTTTACTACTCTACCGGCTCGCCACCCGCTGCTAAGTTTCATGGCACCTTGAACCAGTTGTCTAATGTCCCTTGTGAGCCTGGCTATATCGCAAAAATTGCCCAAAGCATCATGAACAAAGATCAGCAAGCGTACTTCGAGGAGTCTCCAGACCTAAACCTTGCCATATCGCGCAGCGGTCTTGGTAGATTCCGGGTGAACATATTCAAGCAACGTGGTGAAGTCTCTTTAGTAATTCGTCGACTGGGCGACTCGCTACCCAACTACGAGGACTTAGGCCTACCGCCCGTGTTACCAAAACTAATTATGTCTAAAATGGGCCTGATCCTTTTCGTAGGAGGTACTGGTTCTGGTAAATCAACCTCCATGGCTGCGTTGATTGACTATCGCAACCAGAAATCCAAGGGACATATCATCACAATCGAGGATCCAGTCGAATTTACTCATCCCCACAAGGGTTGTATCGTGAACCAGCGGGAAATCGGCCAAGATACGAACTCATGGGACGAGGCCTTGGCGAGCGCTCTCCGACAAGCCCCAGACGTCATCCTAATCGGCGAGATACGCCATATGGAAACAATGGAGCACGCTATGGCTTTCGCCGAAACCGGACATTTGTGCTTATCGACACTGCACGCTAATAACGCTAATCAAGCGATGGACAGAATCATTAACTTCTTCCCTGAGGAACGACATAGTCAATTGCTGTCAGATCTATCCCTGAATATACGCGGTATAGTTTCACAGCGCTTAGTTAAAACAGTCGAGGGCAAACGCGCCGCAGCTATTGAGATCCTTCTGGGCACCCCTCGAGCTGCCGACCTCATCGCTAAAGGCGATGTTAGTTCTATTAAAGAATTAATGGAAAAATCAGGCGAGCAGGGCATGCAGACCTTCGATATGGCCCTCTTCAAATTGTATAAAGAGGGTCGAATCACGTTCGAGGAAGCTATACGTAATGCCGACTCGAAAAATAACCTCCGGCTACGTATTAATTTAGACCAGAATCCTTCAGCAGAAAAACAATCCGAACCTGACGATAAAAGCCAAATGGAAGATATCACCCGAACCACTCAACCACCTTCAATAGAGGCACAAAAAGGTAATTCACTAGACGATCTTTCGCTAGTTTCTCTTGATGATGAAGACTAAGTTAGGCCTGTCGACAGCTTACTGACTAATAGTTGATAGAAACTTGATACGATAGGCAACGAATAAGTCGACTTTCGTGCAACAAATCTTACGGGCCTGTGCAGGCCTTTCTTTTCAAGATTAATCAAACACTCCTCGGGTATCTTCAGTGTCAAGGCAACACCTATCGGCACCATCCCGTGGCCAAAACCCGCAATGGCCATCTGGGCAACACTGAAAAATGATTCAAGAGCAACCTGACGCCTGATCCTGAGCTTTTCAACCTCATCCTGAAAGGAACGCCAAGCTCCCGAATAGTCTTCTATAGAAATAACAGGCAGTTCTCCCGTATCAGGAAATTTTATAGGTATAAGCCCCGAAGGGATAATCACCATTGGCTCACGAGTCAATACTTCGGACTGTAAATCTTTCTCTAAGATATCGGATCCTGTGCAAACACCCACCATAAATTCACCTGACCGAATACGATCCAGAACTGCGGGAGTTCGATGAGTGTGAAAAACAAAGTTTACTTCTGGCATCTCAGATGCTATCTCATAAAAAAGGGCTGGACCCCAAGACGACAGAATCGCATCAGAGACTCCAATTACCAACTCACCTCTGGCCGACGTAATTTCATCAATAAAAAGGTCCCGAAGTTCTGAGAGCAGAGGAGTTACTTTGTCGACCAGGCGTTGACCATGTTGCGTCAATTCGACGCGTCGACCTTTTTTCTGAATGAGCTTTCGACCATAGTAACGTTCCAAAGAGGAGATTCTTTTACTGACTGCAGACTGAGTAATTCGCAACTCGGTGCTGGTTTCCATCATAGTGCCTGCGCGAGCCAGAGTGAGAAGTGTTTCGAGGTTTTCGATCATCGGGAAAATCATTCCAATATTACAAGCATTCTATTCCAATCATTCTCTATTCTCATCTATCGTCCGAAGAGAAAATAAAAAGATGGTATTCCTGATTCTCATCGCGGCGACGCTCATCACCAGTTTAATCTCCGGTGTCTTGAGCATGGCCGGCGGCATAATTCTAATGGGCGTATTTGGACTATTCTTGACTGTGCCTGCCGCAATGATTTTGCATAGCATCGCGCAAGCTTTTTCAAATGGTTCAAGGGTGTGGCTTTATCGTCATTATATTGAATGGCGAGTGCTTAACTACTACAGCATAGGTGCATTCTCTGTTCTTATAGGTTTTACGGTTTTCAGATTCGTGCCGAACGCAGGACTAGTATTCCTGCTCATTGGAAGCTTCCCGTTCATCTCGCTCTGCCTACCGAAGAGGCTAAATCTTGAAATGAGGAAACCCTGGATTTCCTTCTCCTCCGGTATCGCCGTTACCTTGGCGCAAATGTTGGCCGGCGCTTCTGGTCCAGTGCTGGATATTTTCTACATACAAAGTCGAATGACCAAAGAAACCATTCTTGGAACTAAAGCTCTGACCCAAACCCTTGGTCACTTTTTAAAACTAGCCTATTACAGTCTGATCCTATCCGTGACATACGAAGAAATTACGATATTTAACGCGGAAACTTACGAACAAAACCAACAGAGCACATTTTTGCCAACCTCGACGGGTATGATAACAACCTGCATGGTATTCGCAGTGGTTGCCGCTGCCATTATCGGTAACTATGCTGGCAGCCAAATTGTGAAAACCATCTCAGATGCCCAATTCAAAAAGGCTGGCAAGGTAATCATTATTTTGATTAGCATTATGTGCATCACTAAGGGACTTTCAGAGTTCAGCTGACGCGAATAGCTTTAGTCCAACGAAATGATTTTGTACAACCTATTTTAAAGTCGTAGGCTAATTTAGATAAGGCCGTTTTTTAATTTGCTGTGTAAATCCGGCTCCGATGCGTTTTCACTACTCCCTAGAGATTATTGATTATTCAGAAGTAGCCATCTATGCCGCCTGTGACTCCGCTATCGGTTTAATCACAAATAGCAAATCCCCTTCGTTTACCTGCTGTCCGGTCGTTATGTTGATCCTCGTTATTTCATATCGCTTATTCGATGAATAAAGTTCACCATCTTCCGCTGCAAAACTATTCAGATTCACAGGCGTAAACATTTTCATCGCTTCCAGCTGACAGAGGACGTTTTCAGTTGTAATTACATCACCAACGTTGACGTATTCAGGCTCCGAAGGAGATGGCGTTCGATAGAAAACACCAGTAGAAGGCGACAATACTTTCAATTCATCGCTGTCATCAATAGCTAGCATCTCAAGGCTTAAACCTCCACCGCTAGCTCCGGATGCTTCTTCGATCTCCTTAATCAGACCCTCAGAGTCAATCCGTTCTAAAAAAGCCGGCAGGTAGCCGGTGTCATAGTTACCTTTAACGAAAACATCATCCCGAAGGATCCTTTTAAGCAACGCAATATTCGTACAGATTCCATTAATAACGACGCCGTCAAGATAGTTGGCCATTTTATCGATAGCATCATGACGATTCTTTCCATGACAAATTATTTGGATAATCAACGAATCATAAAAAGGCGAAACCAACTTTCCCTCAGCTGCAATTGAAATCAGACGAAAATCATCATTCTTTGGAATGTTACAACGCGTTATTTCTCCTGGGGTCGGCACAAATGAGACATTTCCTTCTGCATCCAGTACTGCTTTTTCAGCGTTGACCCTCACCTCAAGCGCATATCCGTCGGAATCAAAATTCATGTCCTCAATTGACTCACCTGAAGCTATTTGAAATTGCTTTTCAACAATATCTACGCCAGTCACAAATTCAGTAACCGGGTGCTCGACCTGCAGACGGGTATTCATCTCCATAAAGTAGACAGCATCGTTAGGCACATCATAGATAAACTCGACCGTGCCCACCCCGGTATAATCGACGGCATCGGCGATCTTTCTTGCGTATTCTAGTACTGCCTGCTTCCAATGTTCAGGCAACATTGTTGAATCCGACTCCTCCATGAGCTTCTGATTATTTCTTTGCACACTACAATCCCGAATACCAATAACATAGCAATTTCCGTGTGCATCACGTAACAACTGAGCCTCAATGTGCCGGAGGCTGGTAACAAATTTTTCTATATAGACGTCGCCGTTACCAAACGCCGCCTTGGCCTCAGTCGTAACCTGAAGAAACAGCCTGTGCATTTGCTCAGGTTTTTCGACCACCTGGATCCCCTTGCCGCCACCACCGTGAACAGCCTTTAGCAAAACCGGGTATCCGATCTGTTCAGAAATTTCAGCAGCACGCTCGCTAGAATCTACAATTCCATGGCTACCAGGCACAACAGGCACATCAATACTCATCGTTGTGTTAATCGCGTTGGATTTATTCCCCATAGTTTCCATCGACATCACTCGAGGACCTATGAAATTCACACCATGTTGCCGCACCAAATGAGCAAAGTTTGGATCCTCCGACAAGAAGCCGATACCAGGGTGCAAAGAGTCTACCTGCTCCGCTTCAGCGATACTAACGACAGACAACGCATTCAGATAGCTTTCATCTGACGTATTACCGCCAATACAGATCAAAGTATGCTCAGGATCGTTGCGCACCATATCAGCGGGCACCGAATCCATATCCGGGTCGGATTGAACCAACACAACTTCATGACCAAGATGCATAGCGCGTTCCAAAAGTTTGACCGCAGTACAACCGCGCGCATGGATTAATATTTTTTTGACAGGTCTGATCAGGTCTTCTTCCCGAGGTTCACGAACCACAAGAATTGGACTCTCGGCGTCCAAACGGCCCGACATAATTCGATCAACGACTTGTTCAACAGACTCCGTTGGCAAGGGAATCGTGGGGTCTATAAGTCGTAAAGCATCATCATGATCCGGAGAAAATGGATGTTTAACCAAACCCGCCATCGAACCTGGCGTTACGGATAGGTAATTACTCAGCATACATTGGTACGGAAGGTTTCTCTCCACTACTGCTTGGCCAGCAAAGGGCATCCTTGCACCGGTCAGGTAATAGGTCTGAACTAGAGGATGCGTCACGAAACTAGCCTGAGCCCCGCCAGTGCAATGACCAAAACCAAACATAATAATCGGCATATCGTTATCACGGACAAATCGGGTGATACGGTCATTCACTACAGCCATCGTGAAGAGCGCCGCAGCGCCTTCTTTCGTCTGCATGCCTCCCGATGAAATAAAACAGATAACCGGTAATCTCTGCTTGGCACATTCTACAAGCAGGTGACAGAACCGGGTGCAATCTGAGTTATCAATGCTTCCGGCCTGAAAGGCTATATTGGAAATAACCATACCAGCTCGATAACAGGCATCATTCGTCTTGAAATCACCAATGCCAGTGATGAGACCGTGTGGCCTAACCTGTTTGTTCAAAGCAGATTCAATAGACGGCCTGAACGTGGGGAAAGAACAAGGGTTAGCTGACATGAGAGACTCACTGAGCTCCTCAAAATTTTCAACATAACGCTCAAGAATGGTATCGATACTGAGACGACCCGAACGGTTCTCTGCATTTAAGAATTCGTTAAACAGAAGGTCTCTATAAGCAATCGTCAGGCGATTCCAGAAATCCTTTCGCCGTCCAATTCTAACGGGCTCAATCCGCCCTTCAAATCGCTTGCCCGTCCTTCTGGAAACGAAATATTCAGGAAGAATCTTTTCAAGAAAGAAACTTATCACCACAAACAAGGTGTCTGACTTATCCTTGTGAACGACTCTAATCCACTCTTCTACAGACTTAAGGAAATTGCTGCTGCCAGAATGATTAGATAGCTCTTCCATCCAAGCGGCGAAAGACTGCTGCACTTCAACATCACTCATTCCTTTGAACGACACAAGCCCAACCACCTCGCGAATCGACTTATCAATCAGTTCTGCAATAAAATCTGAGGGCAACGTTTTCGTATCATTTGCCTCTCTCGCCACGGAAACCAGATCCTCAATCATGTTCTCGTAAACCCTATTGAACAGGATCAAATTACGGCAAGTCGCTATGAAATCATTGCGGATATCATCATCCAGGATTACATCTAAAATACTGACGTCTTGTGAGGGGGGCGCACTTCCTTCATGGATCTTACGTTCAACATGAGACCACAAAGCGTCTTCAAGAAGGCGCCGATTACCAGGAATACAGGATCCAGGCATGGCCAAAGCATCGCGAGTTACCCCAGAAATCATGAGTCCAGAAAAGCGCTCCTCGTCATATAAAGAGCTGCCTTCAAGTATCAGGTTAAGCTCGGCGACCAGCCGAGATAGCAGGAAAACGGCATTTTTCTCTTCGATATATGTTAGATCAAATAGTTTCCGACCTTCATAACTGAAACGCTGCTTAAGATCAGAATAAAAAGAATCATCACTTTCTGATAATGCCTTTAAAAGGCCTTTGACATCCTTTATGTCACTTTCGCGAAGAAAATAGGCACTAACATCGGTATCGCCCAAGTGATCAATCAAAGCAGACAAATTATCCTCAGCACTTGCTTTCCAGCGATTGTAAAGATGCAACCCAGAAACTAGACATATTTCCTGCCGCGCACTTTCAAAATTTGCCTGGGGTTCGCCAAATATTAACTGAGCTATACGACCCCGTTCTTCACCTAGACCAGCTCGTTTATCTTGAAAATTTTTCCAAGCTTTATTGAGATTATCCTCGTAAAGCATTTTGTCAGGATCCTGTAACCAACCGAGGAAAGCTGACCGAGTTTCCCTGTGCGTGCGCTGTGCTAATTCACCTTCTGGAATTTCTATGTCGGCGAGACGACCATATTGAGTCGTGGTCGTGGCCTTAATACGGCGCCTCAGCCCCAAATACCTTAGATATCGGAAAGCGACGCCAAAAACGTTGGGGTATTCTGTTGGCGACGATCTGAGTGTCAGAGTAGAACTGGCATGAACCGCTGCCATTTGATCAGAGGGATTGAAATAACGCTTGAGATTCCGATGATAGTGATCGAGAACTTCCGGATTCTCAGCTACAAAATCGCTAGTCCTCTCCTCTATGGATTTAATTCCGCTGACGATGACATTCTTCAGATTATGAATCTGATCATCTTCGCCTGGATCATAGTCAATAATCCCATCGATATTGCCCTGCTTATAAAGCTCATAGCTTGAAACCCCGACAAACTTAGCGCATTCCTGCCATGAGAGGTTATAACGTCGGACAAGATTCGCGAGACTCTTGGGATGTATCGTATTAAAAACGCCGGTGCGAACAGATAGCAAAAGGTTACTGGATGCAAGAGGGATGGCACCGCCAGAATAGCCTTGCCCGATAATTATCCCCAGAGTGGGCACATCGACATTACAAAGTTCAGCTATCAAGCGCGAGATGGAGTGGGCCTGATTTGAGGCATTGGCTTCTTCGTAAGGGTCCGCGCCAGGCGTATCCATAAACGTGACGATCGGCATGGAACGAATAGCGAAACTACTTGCCAACCTTGCGGCTTCCGTGTGGTGTTCAGGTCCCCAGACTCCCGCCGCATAAGACCTGTCCTGACTAATCAGGCCGACTCGACGCAACGAGCCATTAAAACTCAGCTCGAGTTCTGCTGCGTAAAGAGGACCCATATCGACTTCCGCGAAAACGGGAACATCCAATGATTGGACAATTGCCCTTGCACCTGGACGGGTAGATTCCTCAGTCGGCGCCACCGTCGCTGCTATATACGCATCGACCTCCATATCGCGCAGATCATCTAGAGACTTCTCGATCTGTTGTTCAGTCAACAGCCCTTTGACCACGGAGGCAGGTTCCCGTCGAGGAAAGAGAGAAAAGTCCTTGGCCAGACTCTCTGCGTTCAAATACAACTGATCGACTGCGTTATTGTCCTGCGCCATTTGTTAACCGTGCCCCAATGACATGTTTTCTGAGAATTGCAAATTTTGCTTTATCAATTGCGCGTATTCAACGAAATTACTTTAAAAAAAATAGCCTAACTTTATGTTTTTTAATGTATTTCATTCCTCAAGAAGCGGGATTTTGCCAATTTTTGCCTGCCATTCACTAGGACCCGTTTGATGCACCGAGGTTCCCTTACTATCGACGGCTACGGTCACAGGCATATCCTCAACTTCGAATTCATGGATCGCCTCCATGCCAAGATCTTCAAAAGCGATTACTCTTGAGCTTCTAATAGCCTTTGACACAAGAAATGCTGCACCACCTACCGCCATAAGATAAACCGCTTTATGTTTAGCTATGGCATCAATTGCAATACGCCCTCGCTCTGCTTTACCGATCATACCTAACAGACCCGTCTTCTCAAGCATCATCTCTGTAAAGCCGTCCATACGGGTAGCAGTAGTCGGCCCGGCGGGACCAACTATTTCATCCCCTACCGGATCCACAGGTCCCACGTAGTAGATAAATCGTCCCGAAAGATTAACTCCTTCCGGAACACCTTCGTCCCGTATCCTCTTATGTGCTGCATCACGGCCGGTCAGCATGCGACCCGAAAGCAGTAATGTCTCTCCTGGTTGCCAGGATTGGACTTCTGCCGCTGTTACCGTATCGAGGTTAACGCGTCTCGAATTTGGTCCTGCTTCCCATGTGATTTGAGGCCAATCCGACAAGCTCGGTACAGTCATTTCCGCAGGTCCCGACCCATCGAGAACAAAGTGCGCATGCCTCGTAGCCGCACAGTTGGGAATCATGGCTACCGGCAGATTGGCCGCGTGCGTCGGATAATCGACAACTTTGACATCTAGCACTGTAGTCAACCCACCAAGACCCTGCGCTCCTATACCTAACGCATTGACCTTCTCAAAAATTTCCAACCTAAGCTCTTCCAGTTTATTTTCTGGACCTCTAATCTGCAATTCATGAATGGTGATTGGCTCCATAAGAGAGCGTTTAGCCATCAACATAGCTTTTTCTGCGGTTCCCCCTATGCCTATACCCAACATGCCTGGTGGACACCAACCCGCACCCATGGAGGGCACCGTTTTAAGTACCCAATCAACTATGCTGTCTGCAGGATTTAACATCACAAACTTCGACTTAGCCTCACTACCGCCACCCTTGGCAGCTACATGAACTTCAACATTGTCACCTGGTACTAGCTCGACATGAATGATAGCCGGAGTATTATCTTTCGTATTAGCTCTGCGCCCCGCGGGCTCTTCAAGTACTGAAGCTCGAAGCACATTATCGGGTAAATTATAGGCCCGGCGAACGCCCTCATTGATCATATCTTCTAGCGACTCCCCCCCGGACTCAAATCGAATATCCATACCTACAGACATAAACACATTAACGATTCCAGTGTCTTGACAGATTGGTCGATGGCCTTCGGCGCACATCCTAGAATTGATCAAAATCTGTGCCATGGCATCTCTTGCCGCGGACGATTCTTCAAGATCGTATGCAGCGGCTACTGCCTTAATAAAATCCGGTGGATGATAGTAAGAAATATACTGCAGAGCATCCTGAATGCTCTGTATCAAATCGTCTCTCGCGATTACCGCAGACATTAGTCAGCGTACATATAACGAATAAGAGATTCAGCGACACAAACCGGTTTGTCGCTGCCTTCCAGTTCAACAGTAACCTCGCGCTTCAATTGAATTGTATTAGCCCCTTTTAGTTCAGCGCCTACTATTTTGTGGCGTGCACGGACCTTTGAATTAACAGGAACAGGAGCGGGGAAACGCACTTTATCCAGGCCGTAGTTGACGCCCATGAAGACGCCATCAAGCGCTTCTGGACGAAGCGGCGCCACCGACGTACCCAAATGAACAATAAGCGACAACGTTAAAAAGCCATGGGCAATAGTAACCTTGTAAGGCGATAGTTCAGCCGATTTTTCCGGATCGATGTGTATAAACTGATGATCAAGAGTCGCATCGGCGAACATGTTAATTCTATCCTGGTCGACCTCTAGCCATTCGCCTACGCCTTCTTCCTGACCAACGAGTTTTTCGTAAATCGCCATCGCCGCTACGGCTTTTTCTGACATGATCACTTCCTTAGATTTTGAGAGTAAAAAACAGTAACTCAGGATACCATAATGGCATGTGGATGCTTTATATTCGGCAGTTTACAGACATGAATAATGGGGGAATTTAGTGAAAATTCTGGTTGCGCTAATCAGCGCATGCCTCTATCTAATTTTCCATAACGACCTGGGCACCGAAGATTTATCCGCCTATCGTTTACCAGAAAATACACTATACGAAGGTACCCCCTTTTTCCAACAGCACTGGGTATCATTTGCTGAAACAGCGGAAACGCATAGCGCAAGTATCGCGATGCTAAATAGCGAAATTCCTGCTGCGGTCTGGTACGGCGGCACCGAGGAAGGCCACTCTGATGTCGCCTTATTTCTGTCAATATTCGACGGTGCCTGGTCGGAACCTAAAGTCATCGCCGATCGCGCCTCGACCGAGAACGGTCTTTCTCGGTACATAAGAAAAATCGGGAACCCCACCCTTCATGTTTGGCCTGATGGGAATATAGGTGTCTTTTACGTTTCCGTATCAATCGGCGGATGGGGAGGTAGTTCGGTTAATTATATCGAATCATCAGACACCGGCGTAACCTGGTCAAAACCCAGGCGGCTTGTCACTTCCCCTTTTCTCAACATCAGCACCTTGGTCAGAACTAACGCCCTAGAACGAGAAAACGGACACATTGAACTTCCGATTTATCATGAGTTCATTGGCAAATTTTCCGAATCACTACTGGTATCCCGAGAAATTGAAGTCATAGATAAACGTCGAATCTCCTGGGGGCTAGATTCACTACAACCCGCAATTATGCCTTTGGATGAAACTTCCGCTCTGGCACTACTTCGTTATTCAGGCGATCCGCCCGGTAGAATCTGGTCCAGCCTAACCAGCAATTCTGGGAGAAACTGGACAACTCCGGAATTAACCCCTTTGCCAAACCCTAATGCTGCCATAGCACTACTAAATACCGGTGATGGCAACTTGCTACTTGCCTTTAATGACGCAGTAGACGGCCGCAACCGACTCAGCTTAGCAACACGATCCGCTAACGAAGGAACGTGGAAGCGCCGCAAAGTAGTCGAGACAGAAACAAACACCATCGATGTCGAGTATGAATTTTCCTACCCTTCGCTAACGAAGGGTAAGGGCGATAACATACATCTCGTCTACACATGGAACCAGAAACGAATCAAGCACATACAATTCAATCTTGCTTGGCTAAACAAAGCAAAGCATTCAACGCTATAATCTTTAACTAGAAATGGAAACAAATTGCCTATCAGGCAAAAAAAGGACTGATAATGACCGAAAATGTTTATATAGCCTCAGGTGCTCGGACACCAATGGGAGGCATGCAAGGCTGCTTCACCGACTTAACCGCTGTAGAGCTCGGCGGATTGGCGATTTCGGAAGCGGTCAACCGCGCGAATTTATCTGGCGGCGAGATACAGGAAGTCATTATGGGCTGCGTTCTACCAAACGGACTACGTCAAGGACCCGCCAGACAGGCAGCGATGGATGCCGGTATCCCCGTCGAGTCAGGCGCAACAACCATTAACAAACTTTGTGGATCTGGTATGAAAGCAACCATGCTAGCTCACGACATGATCAAAGCAGGGTCTAACGACATTATGGTTTCAGGTGGCATGGAAAGTATGACTAATGCTCCTTACATGCTCCCCAAGGCAAGGGGCGGGATGCGTATGGGACATGGAGAGATTCAAGATTCCATGTTTACGGATGGTTTGGAGGACGCAAAAACAGGCAAGGCGATGGGCGTATTCGCACAAGATATAGCTGACCAATATCAGTTGACTCGCGAAGATATGGATCAGTTCGCTATTACCTCTTTGAAACGGGCACAACAAGCCATCGAGGATGGTTCGTTAAGGGCTGAGACCGCACCGGTCACCGTGAAAAGTCGCAAAGGGGAAGTGGTTGTTACCGATGACGAGCAACCAGGTAAAGCCAATTTTGAAAAAATCCCAACGCTGCGACCTGCCTTCAAATCTGATGGAACAGTGACAGCTGCCAACTCAAGCTCTATTTCTGACGGAGCTTCAGCGTTAGTACTAGCAAGCGAGACGGCGATCAGGCAAAAAGGTATTACTCCCATCGCAAAAATCCTTGGGCACGCTACTAACTCACGTGCCCCGTCAGAGTTTACCTTGGCGCCCATCGGCGCTATTGAAAAGCTGCTGGAAAAGGTTGGGTGGAAGAAAGATGAGGTTGACCTCTTCGAAATCAACGAAGCGTTCGCTATGGTAACAATGTTGGCAATGAAAGAACTTGGACTCGATCACGAGAAGGTCAATATTCATGGCGGCGCTTGCGCACAGGGCCACCCTATAGGCTCAAGCGGCTCGAGAATAATTGTGACGCTAATGTATGCCTTGAAAAAATTAGAAAAAAGACGAGGGGTAGCCGCCTTGTGCATAGGAGGCGGTGAGGCTACGGCGATAGCCATTGAATTGGTTTAAACCACCAACGACAAGTTGCTTTCGAGCACGTACAATAACCGAATAACCTAGTCAGGAGTCAGGTCGTGTCACGGCTGCCGGTCATAGTCGGGTTCGGTGGAGTAAACCCCGCCGGACGCAGTTCATTGCATCATGCCTATCGGCGCATGATCATCGATCGGCTTAACGACGACGCTAGAGATCGCACTTTTGCGTCTTTGGCTGCGCTGATGAATATGAGTAGCCCCACGACCAATAAAACCGTCCAGGCGCAAATCCTAGAGCACACTCTTATTCGTCGACTTGAGAATAATTTGTTCGATGCCAACAAAATACCAATTCACAAGAAAGCATCAATTCGAGGAAAGGAAAACTCTATAAGCTTCAAGATCAGGAGCAACCAATTGCCCGAAAATATCCCCGAGACCTGGCAGATCGAGCACATCGCAGACCGCACTGCAGACGTTACTGTCACAGGGGATCTAGAAGTATTTTTCAAGGACACTCGCTGTTCACGTGTCCTAGCGGCAGGTCAACTACCAACAGGCTTCGACCCTGAGGCAATGTACCAAAGCCGGAACCATCCCAGAGGCCTGCAACTAACAGTTTACGGTGCATCGGACGCCTTGAACGCATTAGGAATCAACTGGAATACCGTACGTGACAAAGTACCGGCCGATCAGATATCGGTCTACGCAAGCAGCGCTATGGGTCAACTTGACACCCACGGCTCCGGGGGGCTTCTCCAGTCAGGATTGCTTGGCAAGCGGGTAACATCAAAGAATCTACCGCTGGGTCTAGCTGAAATGACCGCAGATTTCGTAAATGCTTATATCCTCGGTAACGTCGGTACGACTGGCGCTAACATAGGTGCCTGCGCTACCTTCCTCTACAATCTAAGACAAGGAGTGCAAGATATCCGCTCAGGGAAATACCGCGTCTCAGTTGTGGGTGGCAGTGAAGCCCCACTCACTCCGGATGTACTTGAAGGGTATCGAACAATGGGTGCCCTAGCAGAAGACGAGGCTCTCAAAAAAATCGATGGGGTTACTGAAGGAGAAGCCAATCATCGGCGTGCGTGCCGACCCTTCGCTGAAAACTGCGGCTTCACTCTATCAGAGGCGTCTCAATTTATCATACTTTTTGATGATGAATTGGCAGTAGAAATGGGTGCTAATATCTACGGAGGAGTTGCGGACGTTTTCATCAACGCTGATGGTTTTAAGAAATCTATACCGGGACCAGGAATTGGCAATTACCTCACCGTCGGCAAGGCTATGGGATCGATTCGTTCAATTCTCGGTGAAGAATCACTTAAACAGCGATCATATATGCAGGCGCACGGTACAAGCACACCCCAGAATCGAGTCACCGAATCACACATTTTTAATGAACTGGCCGCCAGTTTCGGCATAGCCAAATGGCCCGTTGCTGCGATTAAAGCTTACATCGGTCATTCTTTAGCTTGCGCTTCTGGCGACCAGCTGATCGCATCATTGGGCGTCTGGAACGAGGGAATTATTCCTGGCATTGTGACTTCAAAAAACATAGCGGACGATGTTCACCAAACGAATCTAGATTTTCTGTTAGAGCATCGAGAGGTAGGACCTGAAGCAATGGATGCGACTCTGATCAATTCCAAGGGGTTTGGGGGGAACAATGCGACTGCCGCTATATTGGCACCACATATCGTGAGAAAAATGTTGGCGAAGAAGCATGGCGCCAAAGCTATGAAGGCTCATCAAGAGACAAATGGAGAAGTTCAGGAACGCACTGACTCTTACGATGAATCGATGCTTCGGGGCGAAAATTCTACTATCTACAACTTCGGCGTCGGGGTGGTAGACGGAGAAAAACTGCAAATTTCGTCAACTGATATTTCGATCCCTGGACAAAAAAATGCCGTTTCTCTAGAGATGCAGAATCCTTATGAAGACTTTCTCTAATCAGTAATACGCTGCCCGCGACAAAAGTCCTGCAAAGCATCTCTTCGATATACAGCTAACTTCTACTAATCGACTTCCCGGGTTGCTCTGAATTGTATATCCGGCCAACGCTCTTCGGTCAGCGACATATTGATGGCCGAGGGCGCAAGATAAGTCAAATGACTACCCCCATCCAAAGCTAGGTTAGCTTCGTTTTTCCGCCTGAAATCGGCTAAGATTTTTTCATCAGCGCAACTGACCCATCGAGCCGTTGCAATCCCAACAGATTCGTAAGCACAATCAACTTTGTATTCGTCTCTCAACCGAAAGGTGACAACATCAAACTGCAAAACACCAACGGCACCAACGATCAGATCGTTACTTTGCATAGGCATGAAGACCTGAGTTGCTCCTTCCTCTGACAATTGAGTAAGACCCTGACGGAGTTGCTTGCTTTTTAGCGGATCTTTCAGCCTAACGCGTCGGTAAAGCTCGGGCGCAAAATGCGGGATGCCACTAAATCTAACTTGCCGTCCACTAGTGAAGGTATCACCAATCTGGATAGTTCCATGATTGTGCAAACCGATGATATCGCCCGGCCAAGCATGATCAGCTTGAGAGCGTTCTCCAGCTAAAAAAGTAACAGCATCGCTTACCTTTACGTCTTTCCCGGTACGAACATGCCGCATCTTCATACCCTGTCTATACTGTCCAGAACATATGCGCATGAAAGCTATACGATCTCGGTGTTTAGGATCCATGTTCGCCTGTATTTTGAAGACAAATCCAGTGAACCCCTCTTCCGTGGACTCAATGACCTGATCACCTGCCTCTCTGGGTTGCGGTTTCGGAGCAAACTGGACAAATCCGTCGAGCATCTGATTAACACCGAAGTTTCGCAACGCGGTACCAAAGTAAACAGGTGTTAAACGACCCGCGAGGTAATCCTCCAGGTTAAACTCATGACTAGCTCCTTTTACAAGGTCTATTTCCTCTACCAGTGACGCATGCATGCCACCTAAATAACCCCGCGCTTGTTCTGACTCCAAACCTTTTATGATTTCAATGTCTCCGATCACATCGTTTTGTCCTGGTTGAAACACATGTATCTGATCATCGTAAATGTGATAAATACCCTTGAACTGCTGCCCCATGCCTATGGGCCAAGTCATAGGAGCACAAGCTATACTCAGAACAGACTCCACCTCATCCATTACCTCAATGGGGTCTCGCGTCTCGCGATCTAACTTATTGATAAAAGTAAGAATTGGCGTGTCACGGAGTCTACAAACTTCCATCAGCTTTATCGTTCGATCCTCGACACCTTTCGCAGCATCTATGACCATCAAGACCGAATCAACAGCGGTTAACGTACGGTAAGTATCTTCCGAAAAGTCTGCATGGCCAGGGGTATCAAGGAGATTTACGATACGTTCCTTATACGGAAATTGCATCACAGATGTCGTCACACTGATACCACGTTGCTTTTCCATTTCCATCCAGTCAGAAGCAGCGTAACGATCTGATTTTTTGGCTTTGACTGTACCAGCCATCTGAATCGCTCTGCCGAACAACAGCAGTTTCTCGGTAATTGTCGTTTTACCAGCGTCAGGGTGAGAGATAATCGCAAAAGTGCGGCGTTTATCGACCTCTTGCTCAATCATAGGTAGCTTACTTACTAACGGGCGCGGCGATTATAGGTCTAGATCAGCTCAATCGCCAGAACCAATGCATCCTCCCTGCCCGAATACGCTGGGTAATAGTCTGGCCGTAGCCCTATCTCATTAAATCCCAGGTTCTCGTAAAGACGATAAGCAGTTTGATTTGACGCTCGAACTTCAAGAAACATGATCGTCGCAGCCTTCTTTCTCGCTTGCGCGATAAGATACTCTACCAGATCACGGCCATAGCCCTTGCCCCTATACTCCGGCAGAACACATACATTGAGGAGATGTGCTTCATCCGCCCCAACCGAGAGAATACCATGGCCTATGACACTCTCTTGGACTTCAAGGACCCAACAACTACTTTCATTGGTCAAGCAATTTTCAAAGATACCTTGGCTCCACGGATGACTATAACTTCGGCGCTCGTTAGTCAGAACAACATCCAGATCTGCTACTTGCATAGGCCTGATCACTTGGCTCTGCATGACATTGAATTTAGTTAGAACCAGCCATTCAAAAACGCCAGAAGTTCGCGCTTTCTCTGAGCAGATCTCTTAAGCTCAGAGAAAGAGGGAATCAATAGATAGCTCTGATTACCTACCAGTACTGGCGTTTCAATGAGTGCTTTTTCAAGCGGTCCAAAATAAGGGACCAGATCATATCCCATTACGATCACTTTCGCCGGTAATAAGCCAAATTTCTGCGTTACTACCTGACGAGCTGCATCAAGCGACTGATCAATCGACGAAGTCTCCAACATCGGCCACTCAATAATTTGTTGTTTCATAGTTTTCGGATCCGCTCCCATAAAACGAGCAATATCATCAAAGATTCGTCTCGGCAGCTCGTCCATCTCCGATAATGAAACGCAAAAACCAACTGTCATATAGTGGAGTAGGGCAAATCGAAATTGTGGTGAGGACGAGACATTAGGGGATACTGCCTTCTCAGCTAATAAAGGGGCATTAGTTGATGTCTTACTTTCCGCACTGAACTGTTTGCGAAAATTTAACGCATCTAAGCTATTCTGTCGTGCTCCGGGATCGGGCTCTATCAGCACTGAGGTTGATTGCTTTTCTACTATTTCTTCTTCGCGCCTTAATACCCAGACTTCTATCCCCATGGCCTTTAGCGCTTCAAGCTGCGTCAGCATATGTACTCGATCGGTGATATGACCTGAGTTTACACCAGTCACCCTATATCTGTGGCCTTAGATTCATGGAATTGATGAGAATCAGCGCCAAAATGTAAAATGCATTAATATATACCCACGAACCACATAGAGATCAGGTTATGAGCGAAGCAGAAGCGACTCAACCCATTGAGGATTTCAAAAGACCGGGAGACTCCGAGAGCACTTTGACCGGAGAGATTCCGAATCCATATGAACTGCCTTTAGAAGACATTAATCCAGTAAGTCCACGTCTTTTCAGCGAGGACAAACTGTGGGATTACTTCAAGCGTCTCAGAGAAGAGGACCCAGTTCATTTCAACGAGACAGAACTTGCTGGAAGATTTTGGTCATTGACCCGCTATGAAGATATCAAACGAGTAGATAGCGACTGGGAAAATTTCTCCTCAGGAAATGGAATTACGCTCGGCTTCCCAGTAGACGCAGAATTACCTGAAGGCGCACTGAACGTCAGTATGTTCATTGCCATGGACCCTCCCGTGCACGATGTGCAACGAAAAACCGTTACCGGGGTGGTAGCACCTTCTAATTTAGCGAAACTGGAACCGCTGATACGAGAACGTACCGCCGAAGTTCTAGATAATCTGCCACGAGGAGAGACATTCGATTGGGTAGATACGGTTTCGATAGAACTTACAACTCGCATGCTGGCAACGCTTTTCGACTTCCCCTTTGAGGAGCGCCGCAAACTGACTCGCTGGTCCGATGTAGCCACGGCCGTGCCGGGCTCAGGCGTTGTAGAATCAGAGGAGCAACGCCGAGAAGAACTTCTCGAGTGTCTTGAATTCTTTACTAACCTTTGGAACGCGCGTCGAGTAAATCCAGGTGATGACCTCGTTTCCATGTTGGTTCACGGTGAAGACACTAAGGACATGCAACCTCTAGAATTTTTGGGCAACCTTATTTTGTTGATTGTGGGGGGTAACGACACTACGCGGAACAGTATGACTGGAAGTGTTTATGCACTTAATCAATTTCAGGACCAGTACGATAAGGTCATCAAAAACCCGAACCTAGTGCCAAAGATGGTAGCAGAAATCATCCGCTGGCAAACGCCTTTGGCTTACATGCGTCGAACAGCGAATAATGATTGTGAAATTGGTGGCAAACAGATACTGAAGAACGATCAACTACTCATGTGGTACGTTTCAGGAAATCGTGATCCTGAGGTATTCGAGAATCCGGACATCATTGATATTGAACGGCCAAACGTCCGCAATCACCTATCGTTCGGCTTTGGTATACATCGCTGTATGGGCAACCGCTTAGCTGAACTTCAGCTACGAATCCTATGGGAGGAAATTTTAAAACGTTTTGATAAGATCAAGGTCATGGAGGAACCGCAACGGACTTTCTCGTCATTTGTTAAAGGTTATACGCACATGCCGGTTCAAGTTTTCGGCAAATCTTCATAACCGCCTATCGAAGGTCGTTCAACAAGTGACCTCCTTTTATATTATCTAGCTTTCGGATGACTGGGCTGCCTCGCTAAATAGAAGCAGCCAGCTCCAACCAAAGCAGACAAACCAAGAGTAGAGAAAGCTAACCGATAATCACCCTGTGTGTCGGCTAAGTAACCCGCATAGATCGGTCCTACTGACATGCCCAGCATAACGATCATTGAGGAGAATCCCATAATCGTTCCGAATGATGAGGGTCCAAAATAATCTGCACGCAACGCAACCATTAACGGTCCCCGTATACCCCATGCCAGTCCATGCAGCACCGTGCACCCCAAGACCATCCAAATATTGATGGCGTAAGCTAGCAACAGAAGACCAAGAGCATGACCGAACATGCAGAGGACACAAATAAGTCGCTTATTGAAACGATCCCCTAGAAAACCTCCCAAGAGCTGACCCGTCAATTGAAAACCTGTAAGTACGGCAACCAGAAGACCCGCGATCGTTAAGGAATAATCTAACTGCTCCGTCAATTGCGGTATCAGATGCACTAGGACCGCAGATACCGTCAATAATGCGCAAGCATGGCCTGTCGATATGAGCCAGAACGCCGGAGTGCGCATCGCCCCTCTGGCGGTGAAGTCTTGCCTTGAACTATTAACTACAACGCTTGCACCAACATCTCGGACTTCTTCCCCATCGATTAGGTCTCCATAATCTCGAGGTTTGTGCCTAACCAGCTGGACCATTGGAATACCGACTAAAAGCACTAAAATTCCAGAATAAAACGCCGTAGTCCTCCAACCGACTGCTTCTAGGCATATAATCAGCAATGGGACACAGAAACCACCGAAGGAGTAACCCATCTGCGATAACGCAACTGCTTTTGCCCTGTGGCGATTAAACCAGTTGACTAACGCCACCATAACTGTCGCAAAACCACCCAGACTAGACCCGAGAGCAATTAGAAAAAAAACCAAATAGAAGTCTAGCAAGCTGTCCACCCGGCTGAACATCATAAAGCCAATGCCAAATAGCACTGTCCCGATCGTTAGAATGCTTCTTGGTCCATATCGATCAACCAGCCAGCCCTGAATTGGGCCGAGGATACCTGTTTCTATCCGAGTAAGTGCAAACGCACCAGCAACAAGTGTTTTACTCCAACCGAATTCTTCTTGAAGTAACACTACGTAAGCACCGTATGACTGCATCCATAAAAAGGCTGCGAGAAACTGGACGCCACCCGCCGCACCCACGATATACCATCCGTAAAAGATATGACCCTGAGGCCTAAATAGACGATAAAGAGGTTTTTTTATATCCAAGATTGAAAAGGTCCGAACACAGCTGTCCGAGTCATCGCAGCAAAATATCTATACGATTATGATATCTGAAATGCCTTTTTGCGCCTAAAACTCTAAGCGATGAATCTCAAGCACGAAAAACAGCCATTGTCCTACCATAATATGCGTCGAAACCATTCAGAGATTGTTAAGTGAAAAATGTTAAGTTACATTTTTTAATGGGTTAAGCCGATGAAGAGCTTTAGGAAGAAGAATAGCCCCGACAAAAGATTTTGAACTTGTTCGGCAAACCGCTATCCAGCTCTAACCATAAAATTATGGCTCTGCCTCTGATAATCGTCAGGTCCTCCATTACTATAAAAACTATAGGAACTTTCTGCGATGCAAATGAACGACGATAGCGTTGAACGGAAACATTATATTTTTCTATGTTTCCTAACGATCCTCAATGTAATGAATTTCGTCGATAGACAGCTTCTGGCCAGCTTCGCGAATTTCATCGTACCAGACCTCAATTTAACGAACACGGAATTTGGTCTATTGACCGGATTATTGTTCATCACTTTTTATGCCATCATGGGACTGTTCATGGGTGCTTTGGCTGACATGGTTAATAGGCCTAAGCTAGTCGCAATAGGACTTGCTCTATGGAGCATCCTCACAGCAGCGTCCGGTGCCGCAAAAGGATTTATTTCTCTTGCACTTCCTAGGATGTTCATTGGCGTTGGCGAATCCGTTTTGACGCCAACAGCTATGTCTATGCTGGCGGATCGTTTCCCGCAATCAAAACTCGGTTTCGCCTCGGGCTTTTATTACATGGGCGTGCCAATCGGCGTGGGCGCCAGCCTCCTCGTCGCTGGTTACATGGGTCCTGCCATCGGTTGGCGAAACTGTTTCTACATTCTGGGCGCATTTGGCGTAATCCTTGCCATCGTCATGTGGTTTATCAGAGAGACGCCTCGAAAACATTTGGGCGAAAAACCTATTGAACTCCAGACCAAACCAGGATTTAGGGCAATTGCGGCGATGTTAGTGCGAGTGCTCAAATTCTCACCTGCCCTGGCGCTCACCATGGCGGGAGGAGTTGCTACGCATTTTATTTTGGGAGCAGCCACTTTTGACCAACTCTGGCTGGTACAAGAAAGGGGTTTCGATCGGGCTTATATCGCCCAGATGACAGGATGGGTCGGCGTTGCCGGCGGGGTTCTGGGAAACCTATTCGGCGGCATAGGTAGCGATTGGTGGCAGAACAATAGGAAGAGCGGTAGGCCGATGTTCCTGGTAGTTATCCTGACCTTTATGGTACCGATTGGATTTTTTTACCGCATCGCAGAGCCGGGCACGCTGTTTTTCTGGTTCGCGGTTTTTTGCGGATTTTTCCAACTCGGTAGCTTTTATGGACCAACCTTCTCCACGGTTCAAGAGCTAACGCCTCCAAGAATACGGTCAACCGTTGTAGCATTTTACCTGTTGACCCTTAACTTGATTGGGCTTGCATTAGGAATAACCTTCTCCGGTGTCATGATCGACTACTTGATGGCAGAGGGCGTTAGCGAACCTTACACTAAGACCTTGCTAGTCTTCACTGCCCTCAGCGCAACTGCAATACCTTTTTTCTATTGGGCAGCCATTAGATTTCATCATGATCGACGCAGGCTATTCAAAGCTATGGAGCGCGGTGAGTTTTCGATCTGAATTTTAGGAAACTTAGACGACTGTAACCTCAAGGGTTCATATTTGTTTGGCTCGCCCCAACCAATTGTGCATTTGTTGCTGCATTCGCCAGATCCTTGCAGGTTCATACAACGACTCTCGCATATAGCTGGCAGGCTCAATAAGGTTACGAACTCTTAGGCTGCAATCGAGATTTTTGCATATGACATTACCCAAAATATGTCGTCCATCACTACCTTTCACCGTGATAGAAAACATAGCAGTGCCGTTAGTTTTATGTACATGATGGCACCAGGAACACATTTCCATCCGTCGCTTCCTAGTATTTCGTCGCGATCGATTCATACGAATACCACAGATTGAGCCGGTATTAGGTGATTGCAGCACAACGTACCCTTCATGACCAGAAGGATGTACCCAACCCAAGTAGTCCAGCGACTCCCAATCTAATGCAGCAAGCTCAGGAAGGACCAGTTCTTTTCTATCATCGAAAGAGCCTATGATTTCTTCACGTTGAAGGGCTTGCATGTCGAAACTTTAGCACAAAAATTTGATGATAAGTTTGCGATGCGCTTTACAAAAAGCCTGGTAACTATTGAGCTAAAATCTTTCGTCGAAACGAGAAGCTTATACCAACGTCGGTAACACGCTGAACTCACGCAAAGCTAGGGATAGCTTAAGCGTCCATCTGGGCCTGAAGATAGTTCGGTAACCCAGTATCGCTGATCAGTTTCAATTGCGTCTCCAACCAATCAATGTGTTCTTCTTCGCTAATTAAAATCCTATTCAACAAATCCCGACTGCCATAATCACCATGTGTTTCGCAACACGCGATTGCTTCCCTCAGCAGAGGTACAGCAATCATTTCCTGCTGTAGATCACAGCCTAACATTTCTTCGACATTTTCTCCGATCATCAGCCGGTCTAGATCTTGTAGATTTGGCAGACCCTCCAAGAACAGGATCCTTTCTATAACCCAGTCCGCGTGTTCCATCTCTTCAATAGATTCACTTTTTTCTTTTTCTGCCAGCTTCTTCAATCCACGATCAGAGAAAATCTTTGCATGAAGAAAGTACTGGTTAATCGCCGTCAGCTCGTTTTTCAGCACCTTGTTGAGATAGTCGATAATTTCCTGGGTTTGAGGTTTCATTTGTAACTTTGCTCTTAAATTTACCGATATGATAAAGAAGCATCGGCTAAAAATCAAATAAATCCTTTAAAATCAATAACTTGAGAATAATTACCGTTTTCAACAGCAAGTACAAATAAATTTGATATTACGAATCGTTCTCATTTACAATGTACGGATGATCGTTTGTATTTGCAAAAACATCAATTCCCGTCAATTAGAAGAATGCTTGGCACGAGAGATGTCCCTAGACGAAATAACAGAGGAGATGGGTCTCGGCACTGGTTGTGGAAGTTGCATCGCATACGCCTGCAGCATTATTGAAGAGAATCAATCTTTAACCCTGACTAAGCGTTCAGCTGCCTGATTCAGTCTCTGTTCCTGATCAGCCAGACGATCTCATTTTCCTGAATAGTGAGGTCTGCCACTTTCATCTGGCGGTATGATGCCAGCGCTCCGTGCCAAAGTTGAACCCAAACATTTAACAAAAGTTCTCGCTCAGCACCTGAGAAATCTTGGACAATACGCAAATTCCTTTGCCGCAGAACGCAGCTATCTGCGCTTTGCAGAATTTCAACTTCATCACCTAATCCCTCAAACATACACCGAAGATATTTTACTGCTGAAAAGAGATCCCCATCTCCTAGCCCCAACATCTCTCGTGTCTTGTTGGCATACTGAAGACCAATGAGTTTCGTAGCGCGGCTGGCAAGCTCCAAAGCTTCATCCGAACCGATGACATTCGCCAATTCACACAAGCCATTTCGAATATAATCCATAGCGTAATTTCGATTAGCTTTCTGTAAACGGAGATCATCCCATTCTGCAGACGGCAATTTTGGCTGCTGGATCGATTCGTAAAGAGGCGGCAACTCTCCTTTGGCAAATTGTAAGCGCTCTTCATTCGTCAATTCATGTTCGTATTCATAAAAGTAACCACACAGACCGAATTCGCCTGTCATATCCTCGGAGACACATACAAACCCTAGCCGAGGATTGTTTAGTGATATACCATTCTGGGCATACCATCCTTTCAAAAAACCCTGACTAATAGATTGCGGGACACCGCAAATAGTAGGTCCGTGAAATATCCAGCGCGGGTATCTGAATCTAACCCAAGCTTTTCGATCAGATTCATACATATACTCGACGGGCACACCGCCGATACTATTAGAAATAACATGGTACTGAGCACATGCGACGGCATCCGGCAAACCAGACAAACCTAGCTTGTCGAAGCTTGAAAGAAATTTGTCGTGATGCTGCCGACGAAACAGACGAAACATCCAGTCACCGACAATATCTGGCGACTTGTTGGTCGTTATCATGAGTTGTAAACCAAGCAGCAACGCATGGTGCATTTTTGCTTGGGCGCTAATTTTCTTTAGTTCCTTAATTACGCTCACCATTAACAGTAACTTCAGGAAGATTCAGTTTATCACCACGCAAAAAAAATCCCCGACCCTTTCGGATCGAGGATTTTGGTGATTAATGCCTGACAATGTCCTACTCTCACATGGGAACCCCCACACTACCATCGGCGCTAAGCAGTTTCACTTCTGAGTTCGAGATGGGATCAGGTGGTACCTACTTGCTATTGTCATCAGGCAAACTGGTTGCCTTGTTTTCTTCCGATATCTGGATGAAAACAGCAAAACTTATAAAGCGATAGTGATAAGTAATGACACCCATTGGTCATTTGATACTGATACGACTCTTACATGTCTATGAATGCGCTATCTAGAACACCTTAAAATGGGCGTCTTTCACACTAATTCGAATGACTGTAATTCAATTATCTATCTGACTATTTCAAGGTCTTATCTTATACGACTTTCACAGTTCACATCGCGTGAATTGCTCAAGTTATATGATCAAGCCTCACGAGCAATTAGTACTGGTTAGCTCAACGCCTCACAACGCTTACACACCCAGCCTATCAACCTCGTAGTCTTCGAG